>Ga0334901_1000559_pt1 | contig 49997 bp, 53 predicted proteins | sample GraSluR3_MG_3_FD_207216 | JGI IMG/M metagenome (GOLD analysis project Ga0334901, IMG submission 207216) | Sludge microbial communities from methane-producing bioreactor in Wageningen University, Netherlands - Granular Sludge_15_08-R3 | ecosystem: Engineered > Bioreactor > Anaerobic >...
TAGTGTAATATTGAACTGAGCCATGGATTTTATCCTCCTCGGTTTGGTATTAGTTCACACCTATATTATAACCGAGGAAATGAGTCTGTGGCTCACTATCCTTTTACACAATTATACGGACTTAATCCATCTCGGGATTCTCTTTATCCAGCAGTTTGTTAAGCTCCTCCATAAAGGTATTTATATCCTTGAACTGACGGTATACCGAAGCAAATCTTACATAGGCTACCTCGTCCAGTTCCTTAAGCCTTCCCATAATAATCTCCCCTATGGTTTTGCTGGTTACCTCTTTATCGGATATGTTATACAGCTTCTTTTCAATCTCATCGGCGACCCCTGTCAGTTTTTCCATTGGAATGGGCCTTTTTTCAGTAGCCTTAATTATTCCATTCAGCATCTTTTCCCTGTTGAAACCTTCCCGCCTGCCATCCTTCTTAACCACCATCAGGGGCAGGCGCTCTATCTTTTCATATGAAGTAAACCGCCTGCAGCATTCGCTGCACTCCCTTCTCCGTCGTATGGTGTAACCTTCATCAACGGGCCGTGAGTCCACAACCTTTGTATCATAATTACCACAAAACAGACATCTCACACTTCAATCCCCCTGTCATGTTTGCTGAACCTTTGTAAAAATTATAATATATAATACCGTCTTTTACCAGTTGTATATCTACTCCCTCTCCATATCAATTGTTTCTTTAAATTCAACCAATATAACATCTATGCCAATGTTGACAATATCCTTCCATGGTATCATTAAATCGTTCTCCCGGCTGAAAAAACTTAAAAACCTGTTTGTTCCCGGGATTAGTACCGCTTCTACCCTTCCTTCTTCCAGATTAACCTCTATATCGGAAATAGGCCCAAGGTTCCTCCCCTCTTTAAGTGTTATTACATCCTTTTCCGCAAGATCGGAGGTTCTTATCATAATGCGCACCACCTTTATCTTCTTTCTTAAATAATATGTGGGACAAGTGGTGATTATGCCATTCAAAGGTAGCACACCGTTTTAATTAGTATCAGGGAACACATTATAAAAAAAATCCGTGACCATTGTCACAGATCTATTACATGTGTTTTCTCATATGACTTAGGGCGGATTTTTCAAGACGGGATACCTGGGCCTGGGAAATGCCAATCTCCTCCGCCACCTCCATCTGTGTTCTGCCCTCAAAAAACCGCAAATTGAGTATCAGTTTTTCCCGGCCGTTGAGTTTTCTCATCGCCTCCCTAAGGGCTATGCCTTCCAGCCATACCTCGTCGGAATTCTTCTCATCCTTCACCTGGTCCATGACAAATATAGCATCCCCGCTGTCGTGATATATGGGTTCAAACAATGACACCGGGTCCTGTATAGCGTCCAAGGCAAACACTACCTCTTCCCTTGGCATATTAAGCTCCTTTGATATCTCGGATATTGTGGGTTCCTTTGAATGCTTGTTTATTAACTGGTCCCGGACCTGCAGCGCTCTGTATGCAATATCCCTCAAAGAGCGGCTTACCCGTATGGAATTGTTATCCCTTAAATATCTTCGTATTTCCCCGATTATCATAGGCACGGCATAGGTGGAAAACTTAACGTTCTGACCCAAATCAAAATTATCTATCGCTTTTATTAGTCCGACACACCCCACTTGAAACAAATCATCAAGGTATTCTCCCCTGTTATTGAACCTTTGAATCACGCTGAGGACAAGTCGCAGATTACCCTTAATAAACTTTTCCCGGGCGCTTTTGTCTCCCTGGTGCATTTTTTCAAAAAGTTTCCTCATCTCTTCATTGGTAAGCACCGGAAGCTTGGAAGTATTTACTCCGCATATCTCGACTTTGTTTACATGCATGTGAAAACCCTCTTTCACTGATAATCTGGCATTTGAGATTATTCCACCCGCCGGATTCTTTTATACATAAAAAAACTGCCTTTAACCTGGCAGTTTTTTCTTGTTATGGTCCATATTAGTTTGCTATACCATCCTGCTTATCTCTTTTTTAAGCCTTTTTATAATCCTTTTTTCCAGCCTGGAAATATAGGACTGGGATATGCCAAGCAAATCCGCCACCTCTTTCTGGGTCCTTTCCTGTCCTCCGTCCAAGCCGAACCTTAATCTCATGATTCTTTTCTCCCTTTCGCTTAGCTTTCTCATCGCAAGTCCCAACAGTTCCCTGTCCACTTCTTTTTCCAGGCATTTAAATATAATATCGTTTTCCGTGCCCAATATATCCGAAAGGAGCAATTCATTGCCATCCCAATCTATATTCAATGGCTCGTCGAAGGATATTTCGGCCTTCAGCTTGCTGTTTCTCCTGATATACATGAGTATTTCATTCTCTATACATCTTGAAGCATAGGTGGCAAGCTTTATCAGTTTATCCGGGTCAAAGGTATTGACCGCCTTGATAAGGCCTATGGTACCAATGGAAACCAGGTCTTCAACACAGATACCGGTATTTTCAAATTTCCTTGCAATATAGACAACCAGCCTCAAATTCCTCTCAATCAGAATCGTCTGTACCGATTTTTCTCCTTCCTTCAGCCTGGAAACCAGAAAACTCTCTTCATCCGCGCTGAGCGGAGGCGGCAGTGCTTCGCTGCCTCCGATGTAATATACGCTTTTAGGCGGAAAAAGCCGTAAACAGGAAAAAAGTTTCAACAGATATATATGTGCAATAAGCCTACATCGGCGTAATATTACAAACACAAGTTTCCCTCCTATTTAATCAAATCCGGATTTAGCAAAGCAACATACTCTCCGTTTTCTGACAGAGACCTGGTATACACTGCCACTATTACTTCATCTACACATTTGTTTCCTATAAGCACCTGATCCGCTTTAAAACCCAGCAGCATTCCCTTTTCTTTGCCAAGGGAACTAAAGGGAATAAGTCTCATCCTTGAAACCCAATCAGCCTCCTTAAACCGTACGTATATTTGCTCAAGGTCATCTTCACGGTTTTCCTCAAATATTTCCCTGATTTTTTCGTGTAGCAGTTCCTTTATTGCAGAGTATTGTACTACTATAACCGGATAATTAGTTATGGGGTCATACAGCTCGTTTCCGGTATCCAACAGTCCCACAATCCCTGCCGCCCTGTCCCCTAAACGTATTGTTAAATTATGGTACAGGGACTTTCTCTCCAGAAAACTGTACAGCGGTACCAGACATATTCTGACAATGATAACGGTAACCAATCCGGCTCCCACAAGTATAGACCATGGAATGCCTTCAATCAGGAAAACTCCGCCCGGGGTTACGGTACCCATATTTGTGAAATAGAACAGACCCAGTACGGCACCGCCGAGGATGAACGAAACCAGATAAAACACAGCCAATTGCTTGATGAACTCTTTAAACCGCAAGGGAGTGAAAGCAATTATTATGATAAGGAATGAAAGCAGCCCCTTCATTGCCATTGAATATAAAACCCTATACCCCGGGAAAAAAATCAGCAGTGCATACAATGCACCCACCACTGACGCTGCAAACCTCTTAATCCTGCTGGTATGGGCCTTTACGGCTACGGATGTCAGCCATAGGATTAGATAATTCATCAAAATATTTTCCGCCAGCAGAATATCTACATAAATATCCATTTTGACCCCCAGGGAATAACCTCTTTACCCCACACTAACTTCATATTACAATTACTATTCACCATCCTTGGCCTGTATGAATATTATAGCCTAAGTCTTTCCAAAATTTTGTCGTTTGGTGTGCAAAAGCAACTACAAACATTCCTTTATACTTTGCATAATTCTCCAAGCTGCCTTAATTTTTGTACTGCAAATACCGTATGCAGCTTTTTCTGCCTCATCGGTCCAATAAATAAAGGGACGAAAATTCCACATGAATTTTCGTCCCTTTATTTATTGACAGCTATTATTTTTTACTTTATGCTTTTGTTTTTCCTAAGGAAGGTCGGTATCTCCAAATCAATACCTTCCTCATAATCTCCAAACAGGTTATCTCTTTCCCTCTTTTCTTCTTTCTCTTTAACAGGCCTTTTGGGCTTATCATTGCTAAAGCCGGTAGCTATTACGGTAATCTGGATTTCGTCCTTAAGATTTTCATCAATAACCGCCCCAAAAATTATATTGGCATCCGGATCCGCCGACTGGGAAACAAGCTCCGCCGCCTCATTCACTTCAAACAATCCCAGATTTGGCCCTCCGGTTATATTGAGCAAAACTCCCTTTGCGCCCTCTATGGATGTCTCCAGAAGGGGGCTCTGAATAGCTTGTTTGGCAGCTTCGGCAGCCCTGTTTTCTCCGTTTGAACAACCTATACCCATATGGGCCATACCTGTATTTATCATAATGGTTTTTACATCAGCAAAATCCAGGTTAACAAGGCCCGGAACAGCTATCAAATCTGAAATGCCCTGTACTCCCTGGCGCAATACATCGTCGGCTATCCTGAAAGCTTCAACTATCGAGGTCTTTTTCTCGGACACCTGCAGGAGTCTGTCATTCGGTATGATAACAAGGGTATCCACCTTCCCCTTAAGCTCCTTTATGCCTTCCTCCGCATGTAAACCCCTTTTACGCCCTTCGAAGGAAAAGGGTTTTGTTACAACCCCCACTGTTAATATACCAAGCTCCTTTGCCACTTCTGCGACTATGGGAGCCGCTCCTGTTCCCGTTCCTCCTCCCATTCCAGCCGTTATGAATACCATATCCGAATCCTTAACTAAATTATGTATTATCTCTCTGCTTTCTTCGGCCGCTTTCTGACCGATTTCCGGATTGGCCCCTGCACCAAGACCCTTTGTTATTTTTTCACCTATCTGAATCTTCTGAGCAGCATTCGACAATAAGAGGGCTTGTCTGTCGGTATTGATTGCTATAAATTCTACACCCTTTAGCCCTGCATCAATCATTCTGTTGACAGCATTGCTGCCTCCGCCGCCAACACCAATCACTTTAATTATTGCAAACTGATTGCTTTCAACATCAAACTCAAGCACAGATATGACCCCCTTTTTTTGCATAACTATTAAAAATACTCTTCAAAAAAACTTTTAATTTTGTTTATCGTATTGCCTTTTTGAGTCTGTTTATTCTTCCTGCCAAAGTATGTTGACTTTTTGGGATTTCCATCACCTTCACTCTGGTAATAATGCTTTCTTCCTGCTACGTATTTAACTATACCTACCCCCGATGAGTACACCGGGGAATTTACTCCTATGTATTCAGGAATACCGATTCTTACAGGCATACCCATAACCTCCTGGGCTACCTCTTTGCTGCCCTTAAGAAAACTTACACCCCCGCCGGTAACTACCACACCGGAGGACAGCCTGTTCTTGATACCGCTTTTTACAAGCTCCCGGTTCACCAGGAAAAAAATCTCATACACCCTGGCTTCAATTATCTCACAAAGCTCCTCCATCCCGATTTCCCGTGTGCTGTCCTCTGTAATATCCCTTATGGGTATTAATTCCTGCCCAATTTGCTCAGACTTTACAATTCCATATTGTTTCTTAAGGTTTTCGGCTTCACTGAAACTAATCCTCAACCCCACTGCAAGATCGTTGGTTATACTGTCTCCTCCCACAGGTATAAAATCCGAACTTTTAAGAATGCCGTTTTCATAGACCGAATACTCTGTTTTACCTGCTCCCACATCGACAATAACTACTCCCAATTCCTTTTCATCGTTGGTAAGCAGTACCTCGCCTAATGCCAGGGGTTCTATTACCACTCCCATAATATCCAGCCCGGCCCTTTCAACGCTTCGCACCAGGTTTTGAAGTGCGGTACTGCCACAGGCCACTATAGAAGCATCAACCTCCAGCCTGGTTCCGAACATGCCTATGGGGTCCCGTATCTCATCGTAGCCGTCTACTATGAACTGCATGGGTATAACATCAACCACTTCTTTCTCGGGGGGCAGGGCAAATATCCTTGCGGATTGCATTGCCCTCATGACATCCTCCCGGATAATTTCCCTGTCCTCCCTTGTAACTGCTATTACACCTCTGTTTTGATACAGGGTCGCATGTCCACCGGATATATTTATAAATACCGAATTAACTTCCATATTGGTCATGTTCTGAAGCTGGTCAACAGCCTGTTCGACTGCCTTTGTGGTACTGTCTATATCTACCACCACGCCCTTTTTCATTCCATTGTTCGGGCTTATTCCAACTCCTAATACATGAAAGCCCTTAGAGCTTACCTTTGCTAATACTGCACTTACCTTGGAAGTTCCTATATCTAAACCGGTAATAATATTATCCATATTTCTATCTGACCCCCTTAGGCTCACCCGCATGTCGTAAACTTCAATTTAATAATAAGTTTCAACGCGGTTTTACCTATTCCTTTATTTTTAAAAAATTATTTTGTAGTTTCCTTTTGTATTTTGAACACATGACGCCTGATTACGGCAAAATTCTGGAACAACCTGGTTCCGAAAGCCACCACCGCCGCAAGATATATGGGTACGCCAAGCCTGTCCCCTATGTACGCCAGGGATGCAGCCAATATTGCGTTCCCGAAAAAACCGGTGATAAAAATATTGCTGTCAAAACTGTTCTCCAATGAAGCCCTTATGCCGCCAAAAACCGAGTCAAGGGCTGCGAGAATTGCAACCGATAAATAAGCGGAATACACAACCGGGATATTATACGGAAAAAACAAACCCATAACAATACCTAACCCAAGTCCAATCAATGCTATAAGCAATTTACTCACCTTCTTTACCTGTTATTGCCCTCGATGCAAGCGTCCGTAATTTCGCCTCCGTAATTCCCTCCGGCTTAAACGGTCGCTAGGCACCAGGGTTTGCTCTACTAACCGTTAGAGCGCAAAACCATCTCTCCAACGGAAGTATCGCTTTACACTCGATGCAAGCGTCCGTAATTTCGCCCCACCGATGAAGTCTCACTTTATATACCTAAAATTAATACTGCGAACATATGCAGGTATGGTTATCGCTTCTTTTTGATGAACGCTTACCTCAAGCCCGTAGTATTCAAGCAAATCAAGATAACCGCTTTCAGCACCGCTCATAAATCCAAAGAGGGTATTGGGTTCACCAATAGCTGCAATGGTGTAAGGAGGCGCATATCTCACCGAGTTAATATTAATTGTTGGGCCTCCGCAACGAATCTCGCTGTTGAACATTATTCTCTGTCCATTTATAGCAATTGCCTCGGCCCCTGCAGCCTTCAATTCCGAAACCACTGCAAGTATATCCTCATCATGTACAAGTAGAAGATTGGGATCGTTTCCGTGCGTCAATTCCCATTTGCTGTCATCCAGTACAATTTCTATCCCCGGCCCCTCAACCTCTGTCAGCCCCGCCAGGGTTCTAACAGTTTCAAGCTGTGTTTCCAGAATCTCGTTCAGGTTCCCCTGCTCACCCATAGCCCTTTCGTAATCCTCTACCCTGCTCCTCAAATCACCAAGCTGCTGCCGCAGGCTCTCTACCTCTGCCTTCGTATTATGAAGCTCATTGCTAAGCTGCGGCACCGTATCCGAAGTGACAATCCCAACTCCCTGCTGTGTTGTTTTAAACTGTATGGTAAAGGTAAGTCCCAGTAGTATTGCTGCAAAAAGTATAATTATATTTTTATGCCGTCTGGCCATTGACCTACCCCCTATTTATCAACAGGTTTCGCATATTTGAATTCCAGCACTTTACTGTATCTGGGGATAAAAAGTTCCTGTTCTCTTTTTATATTAACCAAAATCCCATAGTACTCAAGTTCTTCGACTATACCACCCTTTAGCTTAAGCGCTGCTTCCAGGGTCTGTGGGTCACCTATGGCCTTAAAAACAAAGGGAGGAGCAAATCTTTGATAGTTTATGTTTATGTGCGAACCCGCAAGCCTTATTTCAGTAGTTGCAATAACTCTCTGCTCGTTGATTGATACCGCTTCTGCTCCGGCAGCGTTGAGTTCGTTAAGAACCTTCAAAAGCTTGTCATAGTGTATAAAGAAAACGTTAAACTCCTGGTCTGTCTGGGCTTCTGAAAGGGAAACCGTAATGCCGGTACCTTCCACATCGGTAAGGCCTGCCAACAGACGGGCCCTTTCCAGGTCGTTTCTCATACCCTCGGCAACCACGCTGACCCTTGCTGCGGATTCCTCATATTCCTGTATCCTGCCCTCGTATTCGCTGACTCTTGCCTGCAGGGAATCCCTTTGATTTCTTATGTCCTTCAATTCACTGGCGAGTTCCTGGGCTCTTTGTATTGATAATATACCGCCGTAATTTTGTACATTTCGGAACTGTAAAGTTAACATTAATCCCAATGCCAGGCAAACCAGGCCTATTGACATCTGCGCCTTTAGTGTTTTCACAGTTTTTCCTCCCAATCTTACCAGGGTCTGAAGAAGGCCCTTTCTCCACACGAAACGTCTATTTCTCCCCCGACGTCCTGTGAATAAAGTTTCTCCAGTATGGTATTGCTGTAATTCAGCTTATAATCCAACCTCTCTGTATCCCCTACCTTAAGAACAAATCTGCCGTCTAAATGTATTATAATATTTTCCATATCTTCAATGTCCACTTCTATTGGGGCATATTCATATATATTTTCGACAATATTCTTCGAAATATATATAATTTTATCAAATATTTTCATATTATCAACTTTTAAAATTTCCTGCACGTTAAAACTCTCTATTTTAATCCCTCTAAACACCGGCAACCCCTCAATCGGCATGTGTGCAGTTGCGCTTATCACCCTGCCTTCACCGTCTATAAGAAGGAAACTGCCCATAAAGGGTATGTACCCTGTCAAATCCCTTTCATTCACTGTTATTATTATCCTGTCGGGAATTTTTCTTTCAATATCCGCTTTCATAATGTAGGGATGAGTATTTAACTTTTCCTTGACTTCTGCCGTCCTGATACCAAAATAATTCATGCCCGGACTAATGTCCGCATAGCTCACGATTTCCTCTTTGCTGACAAAATTGTTCCCATTGACTTCAATATTGGTTATATTGAAATAGCTTGTCCGCACAAAGACCATCAGGCCGACTGCAGAAACCAAAATAAGAAGCAGTAAAACCGGCCCCTTATTTTTTGTTCTTTCGTTACTTCTTCCCACGCGTACCATCTCCTCATGCCATGGTAATATCCGCACCTAGATTTTTTAGCTTTTGGCCGAGGTTCTCATACCCCCGGTCTATATGTTCTATTCCTTCCACCTCGGTTACTCCTTCCGCCATAAGACCTGCCAGTACCAGGGCCGCCCCTCCCCTCAGGTCCTTAGCCGATACCTGGGCTCCGCTTAATCTGGGTACACCCCGTACAACAGCTATCCTGCCGTCCACCTTAATATCTGCCCCAAGCTTAATCAGTTCATCGATATGTCTGTACCTGTTCTCAAATATATTCTCTACAAATATACTGGTTCCGTGGGCAGTACACATGGCCGCCATCATCTGGGGCTGTGCGTCGGTGGGAAACCCTGGGTAAGGAAGTGTCCTTATAAGGTCTATGGCCTTAAGCCTTCCTGGGGCAGTCACCCTCAAACGGCTGCAGTTGGTTTGCAGCACACAACCGCTTTCCCTGAATTTGTCCAGAACCGGGTGAAGATGTTCAACAACAACATTTTCCAGGTTAATTTCCCCTCCGGATACGGCGGCTGCTGCCATATAGGTCGCGGCAGCAATCCTGTCCGGCATAACCGTATATCTGCAGTTATGGAGTTTCTCAACCCCTTCTATTCTTATAATGTGATTACCGGCACCATATACCTTTGCCCCCATAGCATTCAAAAAACCCTGCAGATCTGCTATTTCCGGTTCCTTGGCTGCGTTTCTTATTAAAGTAGTGCCCTTGGCCAATACCGCAGCCAGCATAATATTTTCTGTGGCTCCGACACTGGGGTAATCAAGCTGTATTTCGGTACCAGTTAATTCTTTCCCCTGGCATACAATCTGTCCGTGCATTTCAACATGGGCTCCCAATAGTCGGAGACCTTTAAGGTGCAGATCAATGGGCCGCACTCCTATTGCGCAGCCACCGGGGTAGTTGGAAATTACCTTGCCTGTTCTGCCGAGCAAAGAACCTAGAAGGATTATGGAAGACCTCATCCGTTTCACCAGCACCGTTGGGATTTCATTTGATGTAATACTGGAGGAATCCACCGTGACAGTATTATCCTGGTGACTGACACGGCATCCCAGCTTCTTTAGGATTTCCAACATAGTTTCCACATCGTTTAACGCAGGTACATTCTCTATGATACTTTCGCCTCCGTTTAAAATTGTGGCGGCGAGTATCGGAAGCACTGCATTCTTTGCACCTTCTACTTTTATATTGCCGTTAAGGCGGTTACCCCCTACTATCCTATATAATAACATTGGTTGATTCACCTCCGGGATTTCTGCCTGGAACTATGTAAAAAAACAGTATTATATATTCCATATTATGCAGAACCCCAAAGAGTGTTACCTTTTAACCATCTCCACTATAATATCACAAATTTTCTCAGCAGCGTCCGCTTTTTCCATTTTTTTGCTTGCCTGCTTCATTTTACTAAGAAGTGTCTTATTCTTAATAAGTCCTGATACCTGTTTATAAAGCCTGTCGCCTTTCAACTCGTTTTCCGTGAGTACAACCGCCGCACCTTTTCTTTCCAGGGCCCGGGCATTGTATTCCTGGTGGTTATCCACCGCATGGGATTTTGGTATTAGTACTGCCGGAAGCCCTATAGCGGTAATCTCTGCTATGGTTATTGCTCCGGCGCTGGTTATTACAAGGTCTGCAGCCGCCAGTGCCTCGGGCATCTGATGCAGGTAGGGCATTATCTTAATATCGCCGCAGCCTTCCGGCTTTATGTTCCTCGACTTAAGGGCTGCCATAAAACCATCATAACGGTCCTGGCCGGTGGCATGCAACAGTTGAAAGCCGCCTTCTCTCACGAGGTGCTCAATTACCCCCACTAAAGCGGTGTTAAGCTTATCCGAACCCTTACTGCCTCCAAAGGATACCACAATTGGGGATTTATCACTAAGACCCAGCTTTTTTATGGCCCCGGTCCTGTTTTCCCTGGTAATTTCAGTTCTGATGGGGTTGCCGGTAACAACCACCTTCTCCTTACTTTTAAAGCGCATTACAGCTTCCTCAAAACTGACGGCTACACAACCAACGAAATGACTAAGTATCCTGTTGGTCACCCCCGGCAGCACATTCTGTTCATGTATGAGGGTGGGTACACCCCGTAAAAACGCAACCATGAGCACAGGCCCCGCGACATAGCCCCCCGTTCCAACCACAATATCAGGCTTGTATTCCCTGATAATTCGTTTGGCATCCCCCATACCCTTAATAAGCTCGATAACAGATTTGACTGTCTCTGTCGAAAGGCTTCGCCGAAACCCTTTAACCCTTATAGCCCTGAACTCGTATCCCCGCTCCGGCACGAGACTGCTTTCCAGCCCGGAGGCGGTACCTATATAAAGAATCTGTGTTTTTTTGTCCCTGTTAATCAGGTTATCGGCAATGGATAGGGCGGGATATATATGCCCTCCGGTACCACCGCCGCTTATAATTACCTTCATTCCATCAACTCCAGTTTAAAGATGCCTTCCTTGAAATGTTGAGCAGAATACCAATTGCCGAAAGGGTGAAGAATAACGAGGAACCACCGGAGCTTATAAAGGGAAGCGGGATTCCGGTAACCGGCATAGATGATGTTACAACCGCAATATTCATAATTACCTGAATGGCTATCATTGCAATTATTCCGGATGCAAGCATACCGCCAAAAAAGTCCGGAGCGTGAATAGCTATCCGGATACCTCTCCATATAAGCAGCATAAACAGGAATACAACGGTGGCAGCTCCGATAAAGCCAAGCTCTTCACCTATAATCGAAAAAATAAAATCATTTTGCGGCAGCGGTATATAAAAGAACTTCTGCCTGCTTCTCCCTAACCCCAAACCGAATAATCCGCCGGAACCCAGTGCATATAAAGACTGTATTATCTGGTATCCGCTGTCCCGGGGATCCCGGAAGGGGTCGATAAAGGAAGTCCACCTCTCCATCCTGTAGGGCTCTGCTGCTATCAGCATTATAAGGGCAGCAAAACCCGGAAGTGTAAGTCCCAGTAGATGGCCAATATTTGCCCCGGCTATGAAAACCATGATAAAGACTAAGGCAATAATGCTTACGCCGGTGCTGAAATCCGGCTGAAGCATTATGAGGCCGAAAACAAGTCCTGCCACAATAAGAAAAGGCGTTATCCCCTTTACAAAGCTTCTTATATCGTCCTTCTTCCTGCCCAGCGCACTGGCAGTGTATATGATTACGGCTATCTTTGCAAACTCTGATGGTTGGATGGTGTTCCCGCCGATGGCGATCCATCGGGTTGCACCGTTTAAAGTAACTCCCAGCCCTGGTATAAACACAGTAAAAAGTGACAGCAGCCCGGCAACAAGTATGTATTTTGACAGCCTTTCATATCTTTCATAGTTAAAATTCGAAAGAACGAACATAGAAATAAAACCCAGTACAGCCCACATCATCTGCCTCTTAAGAAAGAAATAACTGTCTCCGTGGGCATAATAGGCGCTTGCCGAACTGGAGCTGAAAACCATAATTATTCCTATAATAACCAATAAAACCACCGTAAAAACCAGGGTAAAATCCACCGTATTGTCCTTACCCATTTATATCCTCCTTAACAAACCCACAGCTTTCTTAAATTCCTGTCCTCTTTCCTCAAAGCTATTGTACATATCCCAGCTTGCACAGGCAGGGGACAGCAAAACCGTATCCCCGGCAGCGGCTATGGATGCGGCACAGGTCACCGCTTCATGCATATCCTCCGCTATATATATATTATTTATGTTTTTCCTTTGACATGACTTCTGTATTTTTTTTGCTGTTGCTCCAATAAGCACCACGCCCTTTACCTTGCCCTCGAAGCCATCTACAAATCCGTCAAATTCCCCGCCCTTGTCATAACCGCCGGCTATTAGCACTATTTGTTTGTCTATGGCTTTAACCGCTTTGATGGAAGCATCCGGGTTTGTACCCTTTGAATCGTTTATATATACCACAGAGTTAACGGTGTCCACATATTCAAGGCGATGCTCTACCCCCTCAAAGCCTGCCAGGGCGTCTCCCACTGTTTTTAGAGGCACATCCATGGACCAGGCCATAGCAGTCGCTGCAAGGGCATTTTCTATGTTGTGGTCCCCGCGTATCTTCAACTTACTGACCCGGCAAACCCTTTCGGTTTTTTTACCCTTTTTCACAATTATATGTTCGCCCTCAACAAAGGCTCCGTTTTCCAGAATATCCCTCCGGCTTATGTGCAAAACCTTTGCCCTGCACCTGCCGGCAAGACGGGCAGTATATGGGTCATCTGCATTTAGTATTACACACTCACCGTCATTTTGGTTTTCAAAAATTTTTGCTTTGACTTCAACATAATTATCAAAGGTTTTATGTCTGTCCAGGTGATCTGGAGTAATATTTAAAATGGCGGAGGTTACCGGCTTGAAGTCCCGTATACCCTCCAGCTGAAAGCTGCTTATCTCCGCTATTAAGATGTCCTCCGGCTTTGAATTGGTCGCCACTTCTATGACAGGTGCCCCTATATTCCCCACCACATGGGCTTTCCTTCCTGACAGAGAAAATATCTCCCCCGTTAAGGCGGTGGTTGTGGTCTTTCCGTTGGTACCGGTAATGGCTATCATTGGCGTACAGGTTAACCTGTATGCCATCTCTACTTCGCTTATTACCTCTTTACCCCGTCTTTTAATTGCCTGCACCATAGGAATATCCATTGGTACGCCCGGGCTAATCACCGCAAAGTCAGGCCAGGCAGCAAGCTCTACAGGATGCCCGCCCAGCAAATATTCTACTCCCATGCTTTTAAGCCTGGCTGCGGCCTTTTGCAGCTTATCTTGGGTTTTTCTGTCGTTAACCTTAACCTGCGCTCCAAGGCCGTGGAGTATATTGACCGTTGACATCCCGCTTACCGCCAACCCTATTACCAGTATTTTCTGGTTTGCTATTTCCATTGCCTTGTTTCCCCCCTATCTCACCGCAAGTACCCCTATAAGTACAAGTATTATAGTTACTATCCAGAATACCACAACAACCTTGGTCTCATCCCAGCCCTTTACCTCATAATGATGATGCAGGGGAGCCATTAAAAAAACCCTTTTCCCTGTGAGGCGGAAACTTATTACCTGTATAATTATGGAAAGAGTCTCCAGCACGTATACGCCGCCTATAATAGGTAAAAGCAGGGGCAGCCTCAGAAGTACCGCTACCGCGGCTACTGCTCCTCCCAGGGCCATAGATCCGGTATCCCCCATAAATATCTGCGCCGGGTAGGAATTGTATCTTAGAAATCCCAGCGCAGCACCGGTTACTGCCGCCGATATAATGGCAATTTCCTTCTGTCCTGCCGCCAGGGCCACAAGGCTTAAAAAGGCCATTACTATCATTGTAACTCCTGCAGCCAATCCGTCCAGACCGTCTGTAAAATTCACGCTGTTAACGGTGCCGACAAAAATGATAACTGCCGTAAAGGGCAGATACCATATCCCCATATCCAGATAGACGGACGTGAAGGGTATCAGCACCGCTGACCCGACATCCGCGGAGACGTAAGCATAATATGCAAGTGCCGAAGCAAGCAGAACCTGCGCTGCAAGCTTATGCATCGCCCGGAGGCCAAGGGAACGCCTTAGCACTACCTTTATAAAATCATCTATAAGACCTATTAAACCAAAGCCAATAATACCAACCAGTATAAACAGCATTTCATTTTCCCACTGGGCTGTAATCAAAACCGAAAAAAATATGGCAATAATAATTATAATGCCGCCCATAGTGGGAGTACCGGATTTTTTAAAGTGGGTTTTGGGTCCGTCCTGGCGGATGCTCTGACCCATCTTGAGCTTATCCAGAATTGGTATAACTATAGGCCCTATTATTATTACAATGAGAAATGAAATTATTATCGGGAATATAATCTGTTGATGCTGTTGCATCCGTTTAACTCCTCTCCAGTATTCTGTTCACCAGCTCCTCCATTTTCATTCCCCGTGAACCTTTGACCAGAATTACGTCTTCTTTTCTTATTATGCAATCCAGCAGCTCAGCTGCTTCTTCTTTACTCTCAAAATAATGAATGGAATTTGAGTCCATTCCCCTTTCCTTAGCTTCCAATGCAATAAAACGGCTGGCCTTACCGACCGCAATCAAAATGTCGGTCCCGCCCAGCGCAGCATACTCCCCGACCAGTCTGTGCCCTTCCTCGGCATACTCTCCCATTTCCAGCATATCCGACAGTACGGCAACCTTCCTTTCCCCCGGGACATCCCTTAACACTTCGAGGGCTCCCTTCATGGAATCGGGGCTTGCATTGTAGGCATCGTTTATAACCTTAACACCCGAGGGGGATGTGACTATCGCAAGACGCATTTTTTCGCCTTCCAGCTCCCCCAGAGCCTTGATAATTTCTTCAAAGCTTATGCCAAACAGCCTTCCTACAACGATGGCAGCCAGTGAATTATACACATTATGCCTGCCGGGCAGCGACAAATCCACCAAAAACCGGCCGCCCTCCGCCAGCAGTGTAAAGGATGTTCCGTTTTCCCCTGCCGCGGATATTTCTGTGGCCACATAATCGCCCTTCCCGAGACCAAAAAAAACCACCGGAATATTTAAGTCTTTGCTTGCCTTATACAGCAGTGGGTCATCGGCATTGATAACCGCAGCAGGATTTGGGGCCATCCCCTCGAAGACCTCCATCTTAGCCCTTAGGATACCTTCCCGGCTTCCCAGTTTTTCTATATGGGACATACCTATATTGGTTATAACCGACACCCTTGGCCTTACTATTTTCATTAAACTTCTTATCTCGCCGAAACCGCTCATACCCATCTCTATCACGGCGGCCCCGAAGCTTTCGTCAAGGCTCATTATTGTGGCCGGAAGGCCAATCTGATTGTTGTAGTTGCCGGGAGTCTTAAGCACCGGACACCTGCTTCCCAGAACCGAGGCAATAATGTTTTTTGTTGTGGTCTTACCGGTACTCCCGGTCACCGCCACAAATTCCACGTGAAATAAGTTTCTATACCACCGGGCAAGACTGTGAAAGGCGGTCAGGGTATCCTCCACCTTTATTACAGATACGCCCTTGAAACAAAAATCCCCGTCCCTGTCAACCAGCAGCGCCTTTGCACCCCTTTTCACGGCATGCTCTAAAAATTCATGCCCGTCAAACCGTTCCCCCCTTAGTGGGATAAAAAGGCTTCCCTGTTCCAGTTTCCTGGAATCAAAGGAGACCTTCGATACCCTTGTATCCGAAGCCCCAAATAAAACTTTGCCATTAACTGCGGCGGCTATTTCACCAATACTGATTTCCCTCATGTCAAATCCTTTCTAAAATCTCGGATACTATTTTCCTTTCATCAAACTCGATTGTATTATCTGCAAACTCCTGATAAATCTCATGTCCCTTCCCTGCCAGTACTATAATATCGTCCTTTTGGGCCATTTTCAGGGCGTATTCTATTGCTTCTCTCCTGTCTACTATACATATATAACTGCAACCTGTCTTTTCGACACCCGGCATTATTTCGTCAATAATCAGATGGGGTTCTTCCTTCCTTGGATTGTCCGAGGTAACCACAACAAAGTCCGACCAATTGCCGGCAATTTCACCCATCATCGGCCTTTTCTCCCTGTCTCGGTTTCCACCGCATCCAAACATGGTTATCAGTCTGCCCTTTGCAAAGCCCCTGATGGTGGAGAGTATATTTTCCAGACCATCCGGCGTATGGGCGTAGTCTATGATAACACTGAAACCCTTTCCGGTATCTAAAGTCTCGGACCTTCCCCTGACACCTTCAATCTTCTTGAGCCCCCTTTGAATATATCCGGGCTGTATTCCTTCAGCAAGCAGCGGTGCCGCCGCGGCAAGGCTGTTATAAACGCTTATCATGCCGGGAATATTCACCTCTATGGGAATGCTCTTATCCTTCCATACCAGATTATACCTGACCCCTGAGGGATTAATCTCAATATCCCGGGCGTAGAAATCCGCTTTATTGTTGACGCCATAGGTGAGAAACCGTGTGGGCAGGTTTTTAATCCTTTCAATAATCGTATCGCTGGCCGGATCGTCCGCGTTAATGACATTGGCCTTGTCGGTTCCTTTGAAGAGCTTTATCTTGGCGTCCAGGTAATTTTTCATGTTCCCGTGAAAATCGAGGTGATCCCTGGTCAGATTAGTAAATACTCCGTAGTCAAAATCTACATACCCTACCCTGTCCAAATCCAGCGAATGGGACGATACCTCCATAACCACATAATTAATCCCATTTACTACCATTTCTCCAAATAAGCGGTGTAAATCCAGGGATTCCGGTGTGGTGCGCAGGGATGGAATTTCCCTGTCCCCTATTCTTATGGCAATTGTACCCATAAGCCCTACATTGTGTCCCGCGCTTTCCAGTATCGACTTTAGCAGATAGGTGGTGGTGGTTTTGCCGTTTGTTCCTGTAACACCAATAACCTTCAGCTTTCTCGAAGGGAAACCGTAGAAAACATGTCCCACCGCAGCCATTGCTTTACGGGAATCCTTGACCTTTACTATGGTTATTCCCTCACTGTCAACCGGCACTTCTCTTTGAACAAGAAGCACCTTTGCTCCCCTCTCAATCGCCTGCTGCGCAAAATCATGCCCATCCCAACTAAACCCCTCAACGCATATAAACATATGGCCCGGTCTGGCTTGCCGGGAATCATAGCTCACGCCTGTAACAGAGGCTTCCGGATCACCCTTAATATCAAGAATATCGACAAAATTCCATAACTCCGATATTTTCATCTTAATACCTCATTTCTTACTGATAATTGCAAAGCGGTATAAAAAGCTGTGCTTCCTATGTACCATCTAGGTTTTCGGGCTCTTCAAACTCTACCTTAACCACCTGATCCATATCTATCACTTCTCCGGGCAACGGAATCTGGTTGACCGCTATTCCCGTTCCGGAGATTTGTATCCTTAACCCCGCATTGCTAATCAGGTTTGTTGCTCCGTTTACCGTGCTGCCTATCACGTTGGGTACAATAACCTCCTGGTCCTGTTGGTTATAGGACTCAAGATACAAAAGTACTATTGATTTCTCCGAGACCATTATATCAGGTTTGGGGGTCTGGTCAACTATACGGTTCTCGCCCCCCTCAATTACGTTGCCAACCACCTGAAACTGGAGATTGCTGCTGCTTAAAGTCTTTATTGCGTCCTGCAAAGGCATATTACAAATATCCGGAACCTGGGCTTTTTCTCTAACCAACCTTTCTGCTTCTTCCTCAGTGTACCTTGGCTGTACCTTCAAATACCTCAGGGTATCGCTTAAGATACTTCCCACAACCGGTGCCACTATCTGTCCGCCATAGTAGTTTGAAGGGTCCGGTTCGTCAATAACCACCAGTACCACCACCTTAGGGTCATCGGCGGGAGCTATGCCTATAAAGGAGGCAACATATTTCCCCTGTAAATACCGTCCGTCAACCACCTTCTGGGCTGTCCCGGTTTTCCCTGCCACCCTGAAGCCGGGGATGTATGCATTGGAACCCGTTCCGTCGGATACTACCGTTTCCAGTATCTCCATAGTGGTCCTTGCAGTCTGGGGTGAAATAACCTGTCTTTTAGCCTTTGACTTGAACTCATGGACCGTATTTCCTTCCTCATCCCTAAGCTCAAGGGCAATCCTCGGTTCCATCAGTACACCATCATTGGCTATGGCCGAGGCTGCGGTTATTAATTGTATTGGCGTAACGGCGACCCCCTGACCGAAACCGATATTGGCCAGTTCTACCGGTCCCACCGCCGAAGGATTCATAACCAGTCCATAGGCTTCACCGGGAACATCGATACCTGTCCGCTCCCCGAAACCAAAGGCCTCGATATACTTCAGGAAACTTTCTTTCCCCAGGCGCTGTGCGACTTCAATAAAAACGGGATTGCAGGAATTCTGTGCGGCTTCGGTAAAGGTCTGATGCCCGTGGGGAGCATAGCTTCTCCAGCATTTAAGCGTCCTTCCCCCAACTGTAATGGAACCCTTGCAGTAGAAAGTACTGTCCGGCGTTACTGCACCCTCCTCCAGACCCGCAGCGGTAGTAACTATTTTAAAGGTGGAACCCGGCTCATATATGTCGGACACCGCATAATTTCTCCACATCTTCAGCCTTTCGTCCCTTATTTCCTCCTCTGAGAGGCCCTCCCATCTGTCCTGTTCCTTAACGTTTAGCGGGTCAAAGGGCACATTGGGATCATAGTCCGGTTTCACCGCCAGGGCCAGTATATCCCCCGTTTTTGGGTCCATTACTATGGCGGTACCTTTTTGGGCCTTATTGTTGATTACTGCCTCCTCCACCGCCTTCTCTGCAAAATGCTGAATAACCTCGTCTATTGCAAGTACAAGGTTATACCCATCCTGAGGTGAATACTGCATATCAAAACCAAAGGGGATTCGTCGTCCCACCGCATCGGTCTCAGCGATATTCCTGCCCGGTAAGCCGTACAGATACCTGTCAAATAACGCCTCCACCCCATCCAGTCCCTGGTTGTCTACGCCGGTGAAACCAAGAATATGTGCGGCAAAATTCCTGTTGGGATAATATCTCTTGCTGTCGTCCACCGAATATATGCCTTTAATATCCCTTATTTTGTCCACATCTTCCTTTTCTACCTTCTTTTTTAACAGTACTGTGTCTACTTTCCTGGCCAGTCTGTCCAATACATACTCCCTGTCCATATCAAGGGCTTCGGCAATACGGTAAGATACTTCCTCAACATCTTCTATTTCTACAGGCCTTACATAAAGGGTTTCTATGCTGGCACTTATAGCTAGTTTTTTTCCATTTCTATCAAAAATTATACCCCTTCTGGAAGGTATTGGAATGTCCCTTGTCCATTGTTCCACTGCCATTTCCCTGTACATATCGCCCCGGACAATCTGTAACCAGACAAGTCGCAGCATCAGGGCAAAAAACAGAAAAAAAACTGCAAAGAGGCAGAATATTAACCTTTTTCTGATCCTGATACCCGGTGCCGTCAATCTCCTTCCCCCTTATACACGCATTTATTCAGTATGAAAGGCCCTGTTCACCCTGCTTGCCAATACCGCAAACCAGCCTTCGGCGGAATAACTGTTGCTCCTTTGTTCGCCATCGGCCTCCACTGCAAAAACATCGCCGGCACTCCTTTCAACGGCAACATAAACAATGTCCCTGCTTTCCGGATAATACATCCCCAGTTGGCTTAGGGCATACTCTTCAATCCGGTTTATATGCTGGGCCTGGGCATTTTGCAGCTCCAGCCTCTCATTTGTCTTCTGTAATTCCTCCAGTTCAGTTTGCAGTATCCTTATATTGTAATTGTATTCCGATATTACAGCAAACCGGGAAATTATCAGCATAGCAAGGGCCAAGGCCAGACAAGCCCTGGACAATGCCCTTAATTTCTTGTTTTTTCTGACCTTTTTCCTGCGCCGCTTTTCAGTCTCCGGTTTATGCTGTTCCTCGGTCAGCGCTCCATAGTACTGCCGCTTTTCTGCTACTAACAAGTTTATTCACCCCTTGCTGCAATTAGAACTCTCATACCTTCTGCGCAGCTCTCATCCCTGCGCTCCTTGCCCTAGGGTTATCCTCAATCTCTTTAGTAACCGGTCTAACAGGCTTTCTGTTAACAATCCTTACCACCGGCTGTTTACCGCAAACGCATACCGGTGCCCCTCTGGGGCAGGTGCACGGATTTTCAAGTTCCCTGAATACTCTTTTGACCTTTCTGTCCTCCAGTGAATGAAAGGTTATAACGCATATTCTCCCACCGCTGTTTAATAGCTTAACACCATCCTTTATAGCCCTCTCAAGGATACCCAGTTCGTTGTTAACCTCTATCCTCAGAGCCTGAAAGGTCCTCTTGGCCGGATGGGGTCCCTTCCTCCTTGCGGAGGCAGGTATGGCAGCCTTAATTATGTCTGTCAGTTGTCCCGTGGTCTTTATCGGGTTTTGCTTTCTCTCGTTTATTATGAATGAAGCTATCCTCTTAGCCCAGCGCTCCTCGCCGTATTCCTTTATTATCCTTCCAATTTCCTGCTCATCGTATTGGTTTACCACTTCCATGGCAGTCAGAGCCTGCCGCCTGTCCATTCTCATATCAAGGGGAGCATCCAACCTGTAGCTGAAACCCCTTTCCCCTTCGTCCAGCTGGTGGGACGACACCCCCAGATCCATTACAATACCGTCTACTGCCGTTATTCCGTGACCGGTCGCCAGGCAGTGCATATCTTCAAAATTTCCGTGTATAAGCGATACTTTTCCTGAAAACTCCGCAAGTCTTTTGCCTGCCGCTTTTATTGCGTTTTCATCTCTGTCAATGCCTATCAGCCTTCCCCCTTGGCCAAGCTTTTTCAGTATCTCAAGGGAATGACCTCCCCCTCCAAGGGTGGCATCAATATATATGCCGCCGGGTGATACATTCAGGTACTCAATTGTTTCCTCAAGCAGCACCGTTTTATGCTCGAATTCCATTTAACTCATCTCCGGTCTTGCCGTTATATTATATTCCCAACTGCTCCATTCTTTCGGCAATTTTATCGTGTCCCATTATTGTGTCATTGTTATACCTGTTCCATTCTTCCCTGCTCCATATTTCTACCCTTGTGGAGACCCCTATTACTACCGCATCCTTTTCTATCCCCGAATGCTCTCTTAAGTTTAGCGGAAGCAGTATCCTGCCCTGCCTGTCCAGTTCGCAATCGGTAGCCCCCGAGAAGAAAAACCTTACAAAGGCCCTCGCGTCCCTTGATGTGAGAGGAAGGGTTTTGAGTTTTTCTTCGAAGTGGTGCCATTCCGAAAGGGGGTAAACAAAAAGACAATTATCCAGGCCCTTGGTTAAAACAAATCTTTCTCCAAGGCCCTCCCTAAATTTTGACGGTATTATCAGCCTGCCCTTGCTGTCCAGTGAGTGTTGAAATTCACCGATAAACATAGCTCCACCTCATTCAGGGTTTTTCCCCCACTTCGTCCCACATTTAACCACTTACTCTCTAATTCTACTTATTTTTTGAAATTCCTTCCTATGGCAAAACTTTTTTTTAAAAAAATAAAAAACACCGGATTTTACTCCGGTGGATATTACTGATAAACGGCTTAGGCTTTATGAAGCCCCACCATTAGAGAGCTTATAAAGATGCTTTTTTCCGAATGAACGAATCTTTACTCGGGTGTGTTTTCGGTGCTTTCTATATTTTTGCTCCTGTAATACATAAAAATTATTCCCACAATTACGGCGGTGGCGCTGACAAGCTGGGCAGCCCTTATCTCTCCCAGCATCAGGCTGTCGGTTCTTAAACCTTCAACAAAGAACCTTCCAACTGAATAAAGAACTATATACAAAAGAAAAACATTTCCCTCGGCCTTTTTCCTGTTCCGGTGCCGCAGCAGCAGGGCAAACACCAGGAAATTCCACAGTGATTCGTACAAAAACGTCGGATGCACCCTCACGCCATCTACCATTATGCCCCAGGGAAGTTCAGTAGGCGTGCCGTGGGCTTCCTGGTTAATAAAATTCCCCCATCTGCCAATCGCCTGTCCAAGTATAAGCCCCGGCGAGGCAATATCCGCAAGGGTCCAAAAGTTTATTTTCTTAACCCTTGAGTATATAATTCCGGTAAGTATAGCCGCTATCAAAGTACCATGGATAGCAAGACCTCCGCCCCTTATGTTGAAAGCCTGCCACAAATCCCTGGAATAATAGCTCCAGTTGAAAACAACATAGTATAATCTTGCGCCTATTATACCGGCAGGAATTGCAAATATTACCAAATCCAGTATAATATTCTCATCCAGTCCAACCCTTTTTGACTCCCTTAAGGCATATATAAGGCCGCCCAGTATACCGGTGGCCATTATTATTCCGTACCACCTCACAGAAATCCCAAAAATTTCGAAAGCTACAGGATCCACATTATCCCTCTTTTCTTCTGATATCTATTGCGGGGAGACTATAGATAAAGCTGCATCGCACGGCTTAATATGCTCTTCAAACCTTTCCTTCACTAACCTTAAATCGATTTCTTCAAGGAGGTCGACAAAGCTTAAGAAATTTGCACCCTTAAAGTGATAGGCAATAAAGTTGGACGCTATATACTCAAGGGTATCAAAGTTCTTCAGATACCTGCCCAGCAATTTATTTCTGGCGAGCCTGAAATCCTCTTCCCTCAGGCCCTGGGACTCCATGCTCTTAATTGTTTCCTTAATTATTTCAAACAGCCTGTCAGGACTTGGGGATTCTCCTCCAAGTATAGAATAACTATAATCCACTTCTGCCACGAAGTCAAAACTGAAGCTGTCATTTATAAGCCCCTCCCCGTACAGCTTTTCGTATAAATCCGAGCCCTTCCCAAACAGCATCTCAAGCAAAACCGTAGTGATTATATCCTTTGAAAACAGATCCCTGCCTTTAATACCCACATCGGAATCCTTGAAACCTATATTGAAAAGCGGCTGGGCAACAGCAAGCCTTTGCTCTGTCCTTTCCCTGTGCACATGGGAAGGCTCCTCGGGAAAGTATCGTTTTATGCTTCCCTTCCTCTCTGCAAGGCCTTTGGGAGTATTCTTTCCGATCAGAGCTAATGTGTCGTTTATATCAACATCCCCGGCAATAAACATGGCCATATTGTCGGGATGATAAAAGTTGTTATAGCAGGTGTATAAAACATCCTTGTCTATGCCGGATATTGATTCCACCGTTCCCGCTATGTCTATCCTTGCCGGGTGCCTGTGGTACAGTCCCTGCAGCATATTAAAGAAACTCCTCCACTCCCCGTTATCATCGTACATCCTGATCTCCTGCGATATGATACCCTTTTCCTTTTCCACATTCTCATCGGTGAAATAGGGCCTTTGAACGAAACCCAGCAAAACCTCCAGGCATTCGTAGAAGTTGCTGGTTGAGGAAAAAAGATACGCCGTATTTGTAAAATTGGTATAGGCATTGGCTGAAGCTCCCAAACGGGAAAACTTATCAAATACGTTCCCCTTTTCCTCTTCAAAAAGCTTATGCTCAAGAAAATGGGCCACCCCTGCCGGGACTTCGGTTGTTCCGGTCTGGCCGGGCACAGTGAATTTCAGGTCCACCGAACCGAAATGTGTGGCAAATATGGCAAACTGTTTTGAATAGTCTTTTTTGGGAAGAATAAACACCTCCAGGCCGTTATCCAGCTTGGAAAAAAACAGGTTCTCCCTGATTCTTTCCATTCTTATCTCCTTAACAGATATACTCATACTTTCCCCTCCTCTGGCGCTTTTTCCCCGGCCGTCAGAAAATATGTGACAGCATGCTTTACACTTCCGGCAACGTCCACTATCTCTTCCCGGGTAACCCTGCCTATTCTGTCAATCAACCCGTCCGGGGTCATCCAATACCCCGAAACGATTCTGTCGATAATCAAATCTGTAATATGCATTTTATTGTCCTTCATTGAATGAATATTATTGATAAGGGCCCTCTGGGCTGCTTCCAGTTCACCTTTGCTTATACGGCCTTTTCTCATATCCTCAAGCTGCTGTTCAATGATTTCCAATGTTTTATTATAATTGGCTATCTCAATACCCGAACCGATAACCATAAGACCCTTTAACTTTTCAAGCCTGGCAAAGGAATAATATGCAAGGCTGGCCTTTTCCCTAACATTGTTGAACAGTTTTGAATGGGCTCCTCCCCCAAGTATGCTGGCGTATACCAATAAAGGCACATAGCTCTCATGGGAATAACCTATTCCGGTGGTATAGCTCATGGTCAGTTTACCCTGGTTTACATCCATGGATTCTATAACCTCCCTTGGTGCATCCGCAGGGCGGGGAGACAGCGCCTGGGCAGGATACTTAATGTCTCGCCTTTCCACCGCCGGAGGTATGTCCAGAAAAGCCTTCAGATCGGCTATGTCAACATCCCCGACCACAAATATATCAATAGGAACCTCGGACAGCATGGTCTTATAATATTCCGCCAGTCCGACCGCCGTTATGCCCTCCAATTCCTTAGCATCTCCGTATTTATATCTGCTAAAGGGCTGCCCCTTTGTGGTCTCTTCATAACACCTCTCAATCGAATAATGTATCTTGTCATTAATACGGGCATCTATCAGTCTTTTTATGTTATCTCTCTCCTGATCGAAATATGCCTTCTTAAAGCCCGTTTCATCAATAAGGGGCTTTGTTATCAGTCTTACCAGAAAACCCAGTATATCAGATACCACGCCTTCCCCTTTCAAGGTATACTTATCGCTGATAACATTACTGCCAAGATATATAAGCTGCATATCTCCTTTCTTGAATACGTCAACGTTAAGGGAAGCTCCATAACAACGGCCCAAAAACTCCTCAATGGATTTGGTATCCGCAAATCCCTCACACCCCCTTTTTAGTATCTGGGGCAGCAGTGCGTTACCTGTGGAATTTTCATCAAGCGGCCTGTACATTATAAGGCTCACCGAAACCGTTTTAAACTTCGGTTCCCTGATAAGATATAAATTTATTTCCTTTCCAAGCCTGTGCTGATAGTATACCCCTTCCATCCTTCGCCCTCCTTATAATAATGTATGGGGACACACCGCTTTTTGTGGGTATTCCTTGTTGCGGAATGTCCCCGATTGATAAGCTTTTGCGTCAGGGACACACCGCTTTCAATAAGGTCAGGGGACACACCTTTATAGTTGGTATTCCTTAATGGCCAAGGAATGTCCCCATTAGAATTCCTTGTTGCGGAATGTCCCCGATTGATAAGCTTTTGCGTCAGGAACACACCGCTTTTAATAAGGTCAGGGGACACACCTTTATTGCTGGTATTACTTTATGGACAAGGAATGTCCCCATTAGGATTCCTTGTTGCGGAATGTCCCCGATTGATAAGCTTTTGCGCTACTGTCTATAATATTATTTTGAATATACTTCATATTTATCCATACAATCCAAAATTCCTGCCTGATATAAATAAAAGCGGGGATTTCCCCGCTTTTACCGTAACCCATCCACCATATTCAATCTGTCCAGCAGTGCCCTGGTCAGAAAGTCGCTGTCCCCCCATGGCCCTATGAAAACTGTACCAACATGCTCCGGCAAATTTTTATCCTCAACCAAATGGGGTATCAGATATTCGGTTTCAATACCCTGGTTTTCAAAACCCACATCAACTATAACCAATTTGTTAATACCGTAATCAAGCAGATAGTCTATGGTATCCTTTAATCCCGACTTCCTGTGCCCTATATATGCAATCCTTATCTTTCTGCCCTCGTATCCGTTCTTCACTATGCTTTCCTTTATCTTGTTATAAAACACCTCTGCCCTGTTAACAGCCTGTGGAAATTTTTGCTGGGCTTTTTTATCAAAATCCCTTGCCATCAATACCACTCCCACCTGTTCGGGGCTTATCTCCTGGATTTTTTCCAATATACACTGCTCATAATAGGATACAAGGCCGTCATGGTTCCAGAGGGGAAAGGTAAACAGCACCTCTGCATCTATACCGCTCTTTTCAATAACGCCCAGTATCTTTCTGTCAACCACTTCCTTATAGGGCTGTTCCACAAGAAAGTTATTGAGTACAACAATCTTATCATAGCCTTGCTGCAATATTTCACCAATCACTTCTTCTATAAATGGAGACCCGAACAGATTTGCGTTATACAGCACATACCTGTCTTCCAGCTGGCTTTTAAGTTTATCGTACAGATTTTGATTTGTTTGTATGTAGCTATCCTTCTCAATTTTATTGAGATTCCTTTTCAATTGCTGTGCCTTTACCGGCATATTCCACCATCTTACCCCGCCTAGTCCGACCTCCCTGTAAGATTTCAACCGGTACAGAGCCCCCTGGCAGTTATATTGCCCTATTTCACCGGGCGACAGAAGTAGAATGGCCGTTTCCTCTTTCTTGTCAGCAGGCGTTATATCCGCAGTCTTCACCTTGCCCGCGAAGGCGCTGACGCAAATACAGGACAGCAGGTATCCTATCAGTACCAGTGCTGCAAACAACAGTATAATCTTTGATTTCTTCTGAAATTTCCTGATATGCAGTACCGATGCAAACAGGCATATGCATACCAGTGCAATTGAAATAAACTGCACAATGCCGTGGTATATCATTGATACCGTTGCAAGAATACCCATTATCAATCCGAGAAATATCAACAATAAAAATTCAGGCTGGATTCTAATTTTCACAAAACCCCCCTCCTCTATTAAACTTTATGCTGCATGTTCATAATAAATAACATAAAAAAATAAAGACCCGAAACGATTTCGGGTCTTTAATAAGCTATAATTTCGGATGAGACCTGGGCCTAACAGGTAATAACTTCCACCATAGCCCCATTTTTCAGACCGGCGGCATTACCTTCTTCAACGTCTATATGCATATCCAAGGCATAGCTGGGTGAAACTCTGATGAGTACATTTTCAAATACCAAACCCCTGAACCCTTCTACCCTTACCTTAACCCTCTGGAAATCCTCTACTCCAAAGGCCTTAGCATCGTCGGGATGCATATGAATATGCCTTGCTGCGACAATAACTCCTTGTTCCAATTCCACTTCTCCCTTGGGTCCAACCAACTTAACGCCGGGGCTGCCCTCAAGGTCTGCGGAATCCCTAACAGGAGGCTTGAGCCCCAAAGTATAGCCATCGGCTACTGACAATTCCACCTGTGTTTCTTTCCTGACAGGCCCTAATATCCGCACTCCCTTGATTGTTCTCTTGGGCCCTACTATGTCTACCTTCTCTTCACATGCATACTGCCCGGGTTGAGTAAGCACCTTATACTCAGTCAATTGATAACCGGAACCAAAAAGTATATCCAGATGCTCCTGACTTACGTGTAGATGCCTGTTGGACAGACCCACCGGGACTTTCTTCTGAATCATATATTTCCCTCCTATCCCTTTTTGTTTTTTTCAGTTAATCAACGTATTTAAGTCTTAAACTGCATTATCCATTCTATTTTATCAGATTGTCGTAGAAATTTCCAATTACGTTGTCCTAATATATTCAACATAGTTTTTGTAATTTGCCTTCATTTCCCCCAGGGAATCCCCGCCGAATTTTTCGCAAAATTCCACGGCTATGACCCAGGCAGCGGCAGCCTTTGCCACCACCGATGCGGCCTCCAGCACGCACACATCGGAACGTTCAAAGCCCGCCTTTTCCGCTTTCTTTGTGTCCATGTCCACGCTTCCAACAGGCTTTTTAAGGGTGGGTATCGGTTTTAATGCACACCGCACTGTCAATGGACTTCCGTTGGTAACACCGCCCTCCACTCCCCCGGCATTGTTGGTTTTACGGAAATACCCGTTTTCGTTATCATAGAATATCTCATCGTGGACCTCAGAGCCAAAAAGCTCCGCCGCCTTAAAACCCAGCCCAAACTCAACACCCTTGATACCCTGTATGCTCATCAGCGCCGCGGCCAGCCTGCCGTCCATCCTCCTGTCGTAATGGGCATAGCTGCCAAGACCGGGCGGCAGACCGGTGACTCTGACCTCCAGCACCCCTCCTACGGTATCTCCTGCCTCCCTCGCTGCCCGTACTGCTTCCTCCATCTGCCGAGCCCTTATATTTTGCCCGTCGGGGAGCAGGGTGCCGGCAACGCTTATAACGCTGCTGTCAACGTCTATACCGAAAAAACTTATCATTTGCATGGCTACGGCCCCTACTGCGGTTCTAATGGCAGTCTCCCGCGCGCTGGCCCTTTCCAATACATTCCTGATATCCCTGTGGTTGTATTTAATCGCTCCGGCAAGGTCGGCATGCCCGGGCCGGGGCCTTTTTAAAGATCCCTCCGCGGGAACTTCACCTTCGGCTTTCATTATATTCTTCCAGTTGTCCCAATCCCGGTTCTGTATAAAAAGGCACATTGGGCTGCCCAGGGTATAGCCTCCCCTTATTCCGGAGAGCACCTCCACACTGTCTTTTTCTATCCTCATCCGTCCTCCTCTGCCTTTTCCCTGCTGCCTTTCAAAAAGCATCTGGTCTACAGCCTCTATACTAATAGGCATATTGGAAGGCAAACCTTCAATTATCGCAGTCAGCCCCCTGCCGTGGGATTCTCCCGAGGACAAATACCTTAACATATCTAATACACCACCCATGCGAAATAGTACCTGATTTTAACCATATCATCATTATATTACATTTTTTTCGCTGTAAACAGATGCACATGCCAAATAAAAACAGGGAACCAGCCCTGTTTTTATTCTGAATACCTTTTATTCAATTCTTCAACTATCCCGTCGGCTTCCACTCCATAGGTTTGAGCTGCCCGCTCAATGCTCTTATATAGAGCTCCCCCTCACCCGAAACACCGGATTCCAAATCGCTTAAAAATCTCCTCGGCTTCGGGGTGCTGCTTTAGTATATCCTTTATTTTACTTTCACTGCTGTACATACATAACACCTCCAGACCGGATAATTGTTTCTATATTATATTATAATTCTCTTCAAAGGGATATATATCCTTCGACCTTTTCCATTTCTAGAAGCTGTAAAAATCGTGATTTCCGATAGTTGTAACAAACTTCAGCCTATCCCTGAACCATTTTGACGCACCACTGCCGGCAAGGTCCTCGTATATGAAAAACTGAGCATTGCCTACCGATTGTCCGTTTTCACCGGCAGGCCTCTTGCCCTCCAGAGCTTCGTATGCCGCCTTGTAAGACAATTCGGAAGGCTCCTTGCTCTCCCAACCCCCGTCAGTCACAGGCTGAAACTGTCCTTTTTGAAAAATAACACCTTCGATTGTATTGGGAAATTTCCCGCTCATCACCCTGTTCAGCACCACTGAACCCACCGCCACCTTCCCCTGATAGGGCTCATAACGGGATTCACATTCGATAATTTTGGCCAGCAGATATAATTCCCCGTCACTTACTTCTGAAAAACCCCCGCCTGCCTGTATTTTCGGATGAGCCACCGCCGGCCTCATCCTCGCTCCGGGCAACAGCGCCACCGCCGGTACATCCATGTATGTGTCCTCATGGCCTGCTTCCTCATGCCCGGTAAATCCTGCCGACAATACCGCCACAACCGTCACAATAACGGCCGGCAATACTGTTCTCCTTAATGTTTTCATTGTTTCCTCCCCCTAGTAATGGTAACTTTATCCAGCACAAGTCATTACTATACCAGATTTTTCTGTGAATTACAACCTCCTCTCTTTTATATCCATTTATAATCAAAAATATAACCAAAAAAAAGACCGCAATATATGCGATCCGTTATTTTATGGTTTTGCTGCAGTTATGCTTTATGAAACTCATGCCATGCTATTAAGTTTTATATCTCCTTTAGTATTTCCTTAAGCAGCATAATAAACCTGTCCTGGACTTTCTTTCCTACCTCCAGAACTTCCTGGTGGCTGGGCGCATGATGCAGTATACCCGCAGCCATATTGGTTATGCACGAAATTCCCAAAACCTTCATTCCACAGTGGACTGCCGTAATAACCTCGGGCACCGTAGACATACCCACAGCATCTGCGCCTATTGTTCCCAACATACGTATTTCAGCAGGGGTTTCATAACTTGGACCGGTAACTCCGCAGTAAACTCCCTGTTTAGTTTCAATACCTGAGCGCTGCGCACATTTTACCGCCCTTATAATCAGGTCTTTGTCATAGGCATCCGACATACCGGGAAACCTTACACCCAATTCTGCCACATTCCTGCCTATCAGAGGATTATAACCCATCAAATTTATATGGTCTGTTATAATCATCAAATCCCCCGGTTTAAAGTCCCTGTTAACCCCTCCAGCGGCGTTAGTTACCATAAGCCTGTCCGCGCCTAACAGTCTCATAACCCGCACCGGAAATATTATATCCTCCATGGGATAGCCTTCGTAATAATGGAACCTTCCCTGCATGGCGAGTACCTGCTGTCCCATCAGTTGACCTGCTATCAGGCGCCCTGCATGACCTTCCACCGTTGACACCGCAAACCCCGGTATATCCTCATAGTCAATTATTTCACTGTTAATAATCTGCTGCGCCATTTGCCCAAGCCCTGAACCCAATATCATTCCTATGGCGGGTTTTGTCTTTAACCTATTCCCTATGTACTCTGCAGCTCTTTGGTATTTTGCCATTTTATCCAAACCCATCCCTCCTTGTAAGGTATGTCCCCGATTGATAGCCTTCCGGGTATATTATACCATTATTACAAATAAAATAAAAAACCTGCACAATGTGCAGGCTATATTCCTAACCAGGGCTTCGGATCCACCGGTTCTCCGTTTTTCCTCACTTCAAAGTGCAGATGGGGACCGGTTGACAATCCCGTACTGCCCGAGAGGGCTATCTGGGTTCCCGCGCTTACTACGCTTCCTACCTTAACGCTCAGACTTGAATTGTGTGCATAAAGGGTGACAATTCCACCTCCGTGGTCTATCATTACCGTTTTTCCATATCCACCGTAAGTGTCGGCGTATATAACCTCACCGCCTCCTACCGCCACAATCTTTTTACCCCAGGGTACGCCCAAATCAATTCCCGAGTGATATTTCCTTGTCTTATATATCGGATGTACACGCCATCCGAAATTTGATGTAATCCTTGTGTAGCCCGGAGCTGGCCATACAAATTTTCCCCCGACGAACTGGCCGTTGCCCGAAAGGCTTAAAATGGTCTGGGTTATCTGCTTTGAGGTCTTTTCCAGTTCTGCCAGCATTTTGTCCAGCTCTTGTTCCTGGCCTCTGACTCTGCTGAGGGCACTGTTTCTGCTGGCCGTAACCGTTTGAATCTCCTGTTTCTTGCTGAGCAGGTCATTCCTGAGGGACAGCATCCTTACTTCCTTTTCCTTTACTTCATCCTTCTTGGCCTGTACCAAATTACGGTATTCCTGCAACTCTTCAAGTATTGATACATCATATGCTGCCACCTTGCTTACCAGATAAAACCGTGAAATAAAATCCGAAAAGCTCTCCGCGCTCAGTAAAACCTCCAAATAACCGTAACCGCTGTTTTTGTACATTGTTCTTAACCTCTGTTTGTAGAGGTCGTCTCTATGTTCCAAATCCTCCTGGGCCACTTCCAACTCCTCTGTGACCTTCTCCAGTTCCTTCTTTGTAATGTCAATATCCCTTTCTACCTTGCCAAGCTGGCTTTCCGCTTCATTTAGCTGGTTGTTCAGCTTTTCCAATTCCTTGAGCAAATCGTTTTTTTGCTGCTGCACACCCTTTAGCTGGTTTTCCGTATCCTGCATTTTTTGCTGAACCTGCTCAAGTTTTTCCTGTTCCTCTGCCAGGTTGGCATATACTGCAGTACTATGTAATAAAATCATTGACACTATGACCACTATTGACACTATTCTGGCATTTCTCACACAAAGCCCCCCCTGGTTACCTTCTCTCTACATATTCTATAACATAAAAGGCGGCTTTGTCATATAATTTGATGAAAATTTAATATAATTGTAATATTTCATAATTTTAGCATTTATTTTACTATGTTCCACAAAGCAAGTCCCGTTGTTTCATCGTACTCCCTCTCAAGGTCCTTCCCTTCAAACTCATCTATTATAAATTCCGCCGCAAACACAACGGTCCCGGCCATCAGGTGGCCCCCGAAACTTTGACCCTTATCATCTCCTAGTGTTATATGGGCATGAACAAAGGGTTCGCCGTCCTTTAAGGAAATATTGCCTGTGAGACTTAACACTTCCATGGGTTTGTCGAATACCATATCCTCATACTTTCCCGACCGGCTGTCATAAAAACCCACCACAGCCCCCTGTACCGCACCTATCATCTGCAGTCTGCCCTTTGTAATCCCCTTTTCCCGGGCAAAGCCGGTGAGGGAAGCAAGAAGGTCCTCACCGTATGGAATACGGCCCATAAAGGTCCTTTTTCTCTCGTATTCTATCGCTGCCACTTTTATTCCTCCCTATGTTTATGCCTTATTTCTTCCATAATCTTTATACCGCTGCTGGTACCGATACGGCTGGCACCGGCATCCACCATTCTAATTAGGGCGTCCAAGTCCCTTATACCGCCTGAAGCCTTAACCCCCATACCGGTTCCCACCGTTTCCCTCATCAGCCTTACATCCCTTACCGTTGCCCCTGCATCGCCAAAACCTGTGGAGGTCTTGACAAAATCCGCACCGCATTCCTTTGAAAGTTTGCACATTAAAATCTTCTCCTCACCGGTAAGAAAGCAGGTCTCAATTATTACCTTCAAAGTATAAGCTCCAATACTTCTAATCTGCTTTAATTCCTCTTCCACCGCTTTATAATCCCTGCTCTTTACCGCTCCTATGTTAATAACCATATCAAGTTCCCCGGCTCCCTGTTCCAAAGCTATGTTACTCTGGTACATTTTGGCCCCGGGGGTATCCGCCCCCAGCGGGAAACCAATCACCGTACATACTTTCACATTTTGTCCCTTCAATATGCCGGCCGCCCTTTTGACCCAATAGGGGTTTACACAAACCGAAAAAAACCCTTCGTCTGAGGCCTCGCCGCACAACTTTTCAATATCACCGCAGCCGGCATTTGCCTTAAGCAGTGTGTGGTCAATAAGCCCGGCAACGCTTTGGCACGTTAATCTCACAGATATTACCTCCAATTCCCGACTTTTCTTCAGCATATCAAAACCACCCTTTAAAATCAATTCAGGCCTTTATCATTATCCTTTTTTGGAACGTCGGTTAATCATATTCTGGGTTATTATATTTCCCCCCGGTAGTTCAGGTGTCCCGTTATTTCCAGCGGTATTCCCGGCGGTACTCTCAATCCTTTCCTTAAGCTGTGCTAATTCCGCAGCCATTTTCTCAAGACGTTTAAGCACATCCTCTTCAATCTTATACTCCAATACACGCAGAGCCGACCCAATCCTCTCTACCTGGACTGCCGTTTCATCGGGAATCCTGCATGGTGGTTCATTATCCTTTGAATCTGCGGGCGTGCCGGGACCATCGGGATATTCCCCGCCGCTTTGGGATACGCCGGGCGCGTGGCCGCTCTCCCCACTGCTGTCATAGGGGTTTTTTTCGGTTTCAACAAAGGCATCCTCAGGCAGTTTAATCCTTTCTGTTGACCTGTGTAAAAACGGAATGTGCAGTTCCGGAGGCTGGGTAGCAATTATCCTTTTGGCTTTGACAAGAAGCGAATAGGTATTGGAGAAACCATAAACCTCAAGCTTTTCACCTTGCGCATGATGGTAATACTTAACCCTTCCCCAGCTTGAGCCCCCATCGTAGGAAGTTCTGTAGCCCAGGCTCCCCCCTTCGATCCATGCTGCATAGAGGGTGTTTTTTCTGCTAATAATGACAGGCCCATTCTCCACGTGTTCGGCGGCAACTATTTCCCCGGCCTGCGCCCTGTCAAGGCTTTGTGCCTCGTTAAGAAAGAATACTCCTCTGTAGTTTTTTATAAGGACATAATCCTCCTGAAATGTTATATGCTCTATATTTTCCCATTCGTCTTTTCTTTCATTATTTTTCTGTCTCCACTGGCTGCCATCGAATTCCCAAAGGCGGAGGCTTTTCTGTAAGGCTGCAACCACGCACAGCCGGTTACTTTGGGCTGCATCGGCATCATAGCATATTTTCCCCGTCTGGACGGGTACATCAAATACTTTGTAACCTCTCCACTCATTTCCTGTCCAGTGATGATGGAACAGCGCACAGCCCCCTCCCCTTTCCGAATATACATACAGCAAATGCAGGTTGGACCGCTCCTTTACAATCTTGAGGCCGTAAATTTCGATTGACTTTCCTGCAAAACTGTACAGGGTATTGGTTATCCACTTTTTTGTATCGTACCTTATATAAACCACTTTCTGCTCTGAACTCAAGGCGACAATATGTATGTTATCCCTTTCATCCACAATTATATCAATTTCCCGGGTAAAGCCCTTCATATCCAGCTGCGCCACTTCTGCTTCACCTTTGTATCTTCTCAGAATGTAAGCAGTTCTATATGAAGATGTCGGATAAAACACCCAAAGGTTTCTTTTGCTGTCAATAACCAGTTTCTTTTCAAATGCATTATTAATCATAATATCACCCCTATAAAAATATATGCGTATTAAGATTAATTAGAAGAAATGGCTAAATAGCTTTGCACCAAAAACGTTCAGGACTCATATATTACTACTGCAACAGGGTATATAAACCCAAAAATGTGTGAAAGGAGTTGAATACATGTCTTTTTATACAGCTGCCAGCAGAGAAAACAAAAACTGCCCCGGACTTGTAGCCGGCGGTCAGGATACAGCAGGCTTCCGGGAAAGAGTCTGCGTCCAGGTTAAGAAGGTATACGACGCATGCCTCCAGCAAATTGTTCTCGAAGATGAGAAAGTGGTAATATGCCCCACCGGCGGGCCCTTTACAAGACCGCTTAACTTCGTCAGGTGCAGGAATGTAAAATCCAGAGGGGTTGTTAAGAATCTAAGGGTCGATAAAATCGAAGACCGTGATAAAGATCGTAAAAAAGACCGTGATAATTTCGCAAGGGTAAGGGCAGATGTTGAAATACCCATTGTCGTTGAATTCGTTGACGCCAATGGAGTAAGAGGCACAGGGACAACAACCATCACCATCCCCAAGGATGTTGTACTCTTTGTACCGGACGATTCGGTTATACCCTTTGAAATCGAAGCAACGGTAGGTGCCACCTGCGCAGACGGTAAATTCCTCAACGACTTCAGGTTCAGGCTGGATCTTTGCATAACAATTATTCTGAAGGTAATCGCAGAGGTAGAACTACTCATCCCAGCATTCGGTTTTTGTTTCATACCTCCCTGCGAAGAATTTGCCGCAGCCATTTGCGAGGAATTCTTCGGGCTTCCGCTGTTCCCTCCGCAATTGGAGGACATCCGAAGAAGAGACTAATAAAAAAACTCCTGACGGTAAACCGTCAGGAGTTTTTTTATTAGTCTCTTTACCTGGCAATAAACATCTGGGTTACTGTTAATCCACCTGTGCCGCCGCTGTTCACTATTCCTATGCCTATATGGGTAAATCCCGGATTCAGTATATTTGCCCTGTGGTCCTCGGAATTCATAAGGGATTGATGAGCGTTAATCACCGAACCGTTTTTTGCTATATTTTCACCGGCAGACCTGTATTGAATCCCAGAATTCTTCATCATTTCAAAGGGCGAACCATAGGTTGGCGAGTTATGCGCAAAATACCCGTTATCCACCATATCCCGGGATTTTATTCTTGCCACCTTGGTCAGGTCTGTATCAACCTGCAATGGTCTGATCCCCGCCTTTGCCCTTTCCTCATTAACATACTCAACCATTTCCCTTTCCAGGGCACTTAACCCCGAAAAGTTTTGGCCGGTCGCCGCCGAACCGGTATCGTTTTGAACAGCTGCTGTCGGCTGCCCTGTTTGCGGAGATGCACCTATCGCCGGAGCTTCTGTATCTTTTTCCGGAGCATCAGGTTCACCGCTTTCTTCGGCCGGAGGTTTCCCGTTTTCAACAGCCCCAGGTTTATCATGTTGCAGGACTTCTTGCTCCTTGTTTTCTAATGCTGCAGGTTGGTTATTGATTTCAGGAATCTTTACCTCTTCATCCTTTGCAGCTTCAGGTTCCTGGTTTTCCAAAATTTCCTGCAGCATATTTTTGGAATATGCGTCCGGGTCTTCTGCCCCGGCATTGCAGTTCTGCTGCCCGGTATTTGCAAAAGCTGTGGACGCCATTGCAACTACCAATAACATAACCATTAACATAACTACTGTAGTTTTGCTTTTCATGATTTCCCTCCTGTTCATTTGCTGAATGTTTTCCTTCTGCTTAAACCAGGCAGTATCATGGCCAGGTTTTTTATTTTACATTAAACAGCAGGACAAATCAAAAAAAAACCTATATATTGTCATTGTAATATATGTCACGTCATCCATCGGATTTTTCTAAAATCCTTTGAGCAGCCTTTTCAAGCGGAACACCCTCGTCCATGCTTAATTTTCTCATATAGGCATAGGCATCATGTTCCGAAATTTCAAGCCTGTCCATCAAAATCCCCTTTGCCCTTTCTATGTTTTTCCTTGCCGAAAGTGAGTTTTCAAGTTTCTCCACCCTTTTTTCAAGGGTTATTATCCTGTCGGAATTAACCAGGGAAAACTCTACAATTTGTATAAGCTGCACCGGATTAACCGGTTTTGTTATGTACGCGTATACCTTCATGTTCTTTAGTTTTTCATAAAACTCCCTGTTGGGTTTGGCAGTCAGAAACACCACGGTGGAAAGCCGTTCCCTTTCTATTAAACTTCCGGTTTCAAAAACATCGGTACCCCATAGGTTGACATCCATAAGTACCAGGGCAGGCCTTATACTTCTGGCAATACGCATCGCCCCGGAACCATCGCTTGCCTGATATGTCTTATAACCTCTCTTAACAAGTATATCGTTTATTATACTCCTTGAGGTTTGGCTGCTGGCTGCTATCAGTACGCTGCCTATTCCCATCCGACCACCCCGTACATAAATACATTTTTCTAATTATATCATTTATTCTAGATATTCCAAAACCGTTTGCACATGAACGGCAGTTCCTATACAAAGTGCATCTTCATCTATATCAAAATAGGGGCTGTGGGCTACACACTGTATTCCCTTTTCTTTGCTTCCTGTTCCCAGGCGCCACAAAACCCCGGGTACCCTTTGCAGAAAATAGGCAAAGTCTTCTACGCCCAGCCTTGGTTTCTCAATGTCCACCACTTTGTCCCCCACAATCTTACCGGCGGCATTCTTAACAAGGCCCGCCATGGAATGGCTGTTAATCAGCAGAGGATAGCCGGGTTCTAATACAACCCGGTGCTGTGCACCCATCGCCCTGCAAACGTTCATAGCTATATCCTCAATGCTGCGGTGTATTCTTTCCCGGGTAGCGCTGTCCAGCGTCCTTATGGTACCGGTCATCTCAACCCTGTCTGCTATTATATTTGCCTGGCTACCTCCTCTGATTGTCCCTATTGTCAGAACCCCGGATTCCATGGGGTCTATCTGCCTGCTAATTATCTGCTGCAGCGCGTTTATAATCTGGGCCGAAACGGCTATTGCATCTGTTCCCTCGTTGGGTTGTGCCCCGTGGGCCGACTTTCCGATAACCTCTATCCTGAAGTCGTCGGAACAGGCATTTGCTACGCCATACCTTATTCCTACACTTCCCACTTCGAGCTCCGGTGATGTATGGAGGGCAAAAACAGCGTCAACACTCGGGTTTTCAAGTACTCCTTCTTCTACCATCCGGGCTGCTCCTCCTGTGGTTTCCTCGGCAGGCTGGAATATGAACTTAACCCTTCCCCGGACTGTATCCCTCATTTCCGACAATACCATTGCTGTCCCGAGGAGTATCGCTGTGTGCGCATCATGACCGCAGGCGTGCATTTTGCCCTGTACCCTGGATGAATATGCCACGTTTTTTTTGTCCTGTATGGGAAGAGCATCCATATCCGCCCTTAAAGCTACTGTTTTGCCCTTTTCTTTACCTTCCAAAAGCCCCACCACTCCGGTTCCTGCTATTCCCTTTTGCACTATCAGTCCAAGCCCTTCCAGAACCCCGCTCACCGCTCTGGAAGTGCGCAGTTCCTCATTCCCAAGTTCCGGATGCATGTGAAAATCTCTTCTCATTTCAACAATGCGTTCTTTATATTTTTCAACCCTTTCCAATACGTGCCAGCTGCCGGTCCGCAATATTATCCCTCCCTTGACTTTTTCCCTGATTATTTTTCTATACCCTCCCTGGCCCCGACGCCCCTTTTATAATAATGCTTTATTTCCTTAATTTCGCTTACAAGGTCTGCCCTTTCCACTATTTCAGTGCAGGCCCTCCGGCCGGTAAAAACCAGTTCCACCCCTTCGGGTCTTTCCTCTATAAGCCTTACAAAATCCAAAGCGGGTATCAGGCCGTAATGCACTGCGATGTTGGCCTCATCCAGTATTACTATGTCATAATCCCCCGACTTTATAACCTCTTCTATCTGCTCAAAGCCCTTCCTGGCAGCACAAATGTCCTCATCGGTGGGCTTTTTATCAATAAAACATCCCCTGCCATACTGCTTAACCACGATATCCGGGTAAAACCTCTGGAGGGCATTCAGTTCATTATAATACATACCTTTTACGAATTGTCCCATAAAAACCTTGAGCCCTGCCCCGACAGCCCGTATCGCGAGTCCTATGGCCGCCGTGGTTTTACCCTTTCCATCCCCTGTATAAACCTGTACATAACCTACCATTTAAATACCCCCTATATTTGAAATAACAAGCTTATTTTACCACAAACTCTCCCCTTAATCCCTCCTAACGCTTTATTCAGTTTTTTGATCTCTATAGGTTAGAGGTTTTAACAAATAGCTTGCTATTTTTAAAATGTTTTTGTTGCTGTTGAATACCCTGTTGCCCAAGGGACCATTTAGTCCTTCAACCATGAAATCGAATTTTGAATTGTTCAGTTTTTCCATAGCCCTACGAAACACAATGGAATGTTGATAGCTGTTTCTCAAGGGTTTTATGCTTTCTTCATAATTACCCATACCACAAATATCTTTGGCTGCCTGAACACCGGAATATAAAGAGGCAAACTGGCCAAATCCAAGAAAGGGCATAATGGATCCGAAATTGTTCCCGGTAAAGAAAGTATTGCCGATACGGGGATACTTGCATATACCTATTATATATTTGTTGATTTCGAAATTATCAGTTATTCTGAGGTCTTGGCCGTATATACTGCAAACATTCTGATAGAATCTCTCCCATAAAGCATGAGTATCAAGCTGCTGGTTTTCAGCATAATCCGGATAGCCAATTACTATGTTTGCCTCATTTTCAGAAATGGGAATAAGATAACCGTATCCCTTAGGCGCCAGTTTATTGTTCAACCAAGCCCTCACCGTATACCGGTCAAAATCGCCCGAAACAATGGCACCCCTGAGTGTAACAGTCAAATCTTCCCTGAAATCCTGTACCCGGGCAGCGTATGATGCATCACCGGTAGCCATTACTACATGGGTGAAGTCCTGTAATAATTCTTCATAGGAATGTTTAGAGTTAAATATGATTTTACTTTTCACCTGTTTTTCCAATTGCCTCTCAAAGGAATTGGGATGCCTGCCCCTTGTATTGGTGAACCCCAGATGACCTCTGATATACGCCTGCCGGTGCTCGGAGTGTATTATCAGCTGCCTAATATTACCTGCCGGCTTTAAGTTTATACCATGATTTTCGGAAAAATAGGCTATTGAGTCATCAATTGGCTTGGTTAACACAGACAGCAGTATTTCACAGTTAACAAAACGATCACCCACCTGCCTGCGTTTCTCAAAGATTTTAGGCTTAATGCCGTTTTTTTCTAAGGTTATGGCACAGGCAAGCCCCGATAGACCTGCCCCCATTATAGCTACTTTAATCATTTGTAATTACCTCCCGGATATTAATCACAGCCGGGTCTTTACCACTGTGGTGACCATTACGGCTGTTCAAAGCAGGCAGCCCACCCATAGTGCTGCCTACGTACTATTGATACACTTATATTTTATTCAAATAAACGGAAGAATAACCCCTATAATCCGTCCGGTCGAAGGAGGATATTTATGAACGGTAGTCAGAGGAGAATGGAAGTCTTTAAGGAAATAGCCAGGCTGACCTTCAATAACCAATTAAAGGAAAGAATTGACCAGGTGCCCTATATGTTTGAAGAAAGTCCAGGAGGCATAACCGCCGTCAAAAACGAAGTTCTGGTAGCCATGGGACTGAACCCCACTGCCCATGCCGACATCGAATTATCCAGGGAGGTGGATGCAGCCCTGAATCTGGATGAAATAGAACTCCCCCTTGTGACGGTTAATAAAAGTATCTGCAGCGAGTGTAACCAGGAGGATCGTCGGGAGTGCCAAAACTCCTGCACCTATGACCGGGACTTCGAAACCTCTGGCCTTCATCCCATCATAGAAAACGGGAAATGTCTGTCCTGCGGAAAGTGTATACCAAGGTGTCCCCTGGGAGCAATCAATGACAAGATAGAGTTCATACCTATGAGTAAATATCTTGAGAAAGGTGTTCCGGTTTATGCTGCGGTTGCCCCCGCAATAGCCGGGCAATTCGGCAGGGATGTGTCAAGGGATGTGTCAATGGGTAAGCTGAGAAGCGCCCTTAAGTCGATAGGCTTTGCTGATATGGTGGAGGTTGCCCTGTTCGCCGACATGGTCACTTTGAAGGAGGCCGACGAATTTAATATGCTTGTAAAAACTAAAGACGATTTTCTTATAACCAGCTGCTGCTGCCCCATATGGGTCAACCTTTTGACCAAGCATTACGGAAAGCTTTATGAAAGGCTAACCAAAACCGTATCTCCCATGATTGCCTCGGGAAGAATAATAAAGGCCATATTCCCCGACAGCAAAACAGTGTTCATAGGCCCCTGCGTGGCAAAAAAAGCCGAGGCAAAGCACTCCGACCTTAAAGGCGCCATAGACTATGTGCTCACCTTCAACGAGCTTTCAGAAGTGTTTAAAGCCCTGGAGATAGATTTAAAATCGCTGCCGGATGACAACAAGGAGCAATCCTCCTATGGCGGAAGGACTTACGCCCGGACCGGCGGCGTGAGCCAAGCGGTGGAAACAACCCTTGAGAGGATTGCTCCTGGCAGGACGGTAAAGTTTAAAGCCATCCAAGCCGACGGGGTGGGAGAGTGTAAAAAGCTGCTGGACAGCATCAAATCGGGCAAAGTGGAAGCTAACTTCATCGAGGGCATGGGATGCAAAGGGGGCTGTGTAGGTGGACCAAGAGCTAACATGGAGCCTGAAGAAGGCAAAAGATGCGTTGAAGAATACGGGCATAAAGCTCCGTTTGCAGATCCCATAGACAACATTAATGTAAGGCAGCTTCTTAAATACCTCGAAAGCCTGGAAAAAGAGCAGTTTGACAGGCTGCTGCTGCGGCAGTAGAATTACACAGCCGTCAGCTGGACAGGCCTCCAGATACATGTTTTTTGCTCCTGATTAAGCCTGTCACTAATACTAGAAGGGGCAGGCATAAGCCATGAACAAGCGCGTAGATCGGCCAGACTTCAGTATCCCACATGATTTCATAGGATGCGTCGGGATATACTATAAGGGAAATGGCTACCACAAGCATCCCCATGGGGAGGGTAATGGGCCGGTAATCCTTAAGCCCTAATACCTGGGAGAGTCCAAGGGTCGCAGCGTAAAAATATACCGCCGTCCTTATAAAGATGGTTATAAACCACAGCCCGGCTATTACCGCCTCCACCCGTTCAATTGTATCCCCTATGCTTATTTTCTTGGCCAGGGTATATACAGGATACATACTGTGAGAAGTGATGTCGGTTGACAGCACCATTATACAAAATATCGTAATGGTGAGTATTACAGCTCCGGCAGCCAGTACGCCTTTATAAAAAAAACTGCCTTCCTTTCCTTCTCTGTTCAGGCCAACGGGAAAAACCATAAGCAGGACAACCTGGGGCAGCGAGAATATGCCAAGGAAGATAATCGCCCCCTTTAGAATAGATCCTATACCGGCTTCGAATACAGGTTGTATGTTTTTAAGCTCCAGCTCTGGTATGCTGAAGACTATAAGGAATATTATGAAAAACACCACAATTGGAAATAGTATTTCGGTTGTCCGGGCAACCGTTTCAATGCCAAGGCGGACTCCCAAAACAACAACCGCCGCAAATAGTATATTAATAAATACCACCGGCGTTTCGGGCATCATGAGGGTTGTTACAAAGTTACCCATAATAGATACCGTCAACACACTTCCGATGAAGGGAAAGACAATAAATAAAATGGATACCGCCTTCCCCGGCCATTTGCCCAATGCGACCTGGACAGCTTCAACAAAACCCATACCGGGGTAAAGCTTTGCCAGTGAATTGTAAAGCCATACCAACAAAACGTTTATGACTATTCCAATAATTACTGGGATCCAGGCATCCTGCCCGGCAGCATTTGCCAAGCTGTTGACGGTAATTAGTATTGTGGTGCCTATAGAGTATAGTATTACCAACAAATAAAACTGCCGGCCGCTTATCTTCCAGTTATCCTGCACTGCCCCTGCCTCCCTTCTACCTCTCCAGCATTCCGAATATAATATCTCCCATGGGTTTATAGATAAATGCGATGGCCTCCAGCGGGCTGGGTACATCCACCTCAAGGGCAATAAGAAAGCTCAAAACCACCCCTATAGCCAGTAAACCTAAAAATACCCACAGCTCTCCCTTTAATTTTTTCCTTATAAGACCAGGGACTTCAAGTGCTATTATAGCCGCAGCCGCCGATATTACACCTAATATATTAGCCATAAACCTACTCCTTTGATTCTTTTTTAAAGGCTTGGGTAGTAGTGCCTATTCCTTTTATCTTTGCGTTCACCTTTATTCTTACAGGAAGCCTTATAAATTCGTCCTCCCAGCTGCTGCTTAAATCCTTCCATACTTTTGGATACGTACGATAAACTATATCTCCGAACCCAAATATATCACTCTTAAGGTCCTGCTTGGCACTTCTAATGGCGGCCTCCATATATCCCTTCACTTCCCTCTCCAGCGCTTCTTGTATATATTGCAGTACCTGGCTTTCATCCAGTTCTGCGGCACACTGGGCTTCCCCCACGTTGGCCTCGAGCCTGGCTTCAATCTCAATTCCCGCCCCACCGTTTTTCATAACCGCTTTAATATCTGTTCTGTGCCCTGTTATTTCTATGGCCATCTTCCCTCCTCCTTGCAAGGGTATTGTGACAACACTGTTTTTGGTATTCCCCATTATATGGTTGTAACCCCTGCTCTCGTTCTCATTCAGCCAGCCAACCAGCCTGTCCCCTTTAAAAGCTGCAAGATGACCTATCTGCACCGTTGTGGGAACGTCAACCTTCTCTATGTTCTCAATATCCATCCCCGTTTGCGCACTTCCCTCAAGTATTATGCCGGTAAGGACCGGATTTTTTCCCTCCGCCGACAGGTATACCGCCAGCTCTTCCAGGTCCGCCGCATGGGTAGGCCCCCACCTACTCTCTGATGTCTCAAGGGCTGAATATATCATATTGCCCGGGATTTGCTCAAGGGGCGTAAGAACGTCCAATACCCTTTCAGCTTTTTCTTCCCTTGCTACCATCATATAAAAGTCTGCCCTGAATTGGTGGTCCCTTAGCAACAAGTCCAGTGCCTTTTCTATCCCGTCCCTGGCCAGCTCCTCGCCAAATATCACCGTACGGACATGCGATAAATACAGCTCCCTTGGAATTTCCAGCGTAAGCCGTCGCACTGCTTCAAACAACGTTTGCCCTTTGGCTCTGTAGGTTGTAATTGGGGTCTGGATGTCCAGGGTTTGCTGGGCAATTTGCCGGGGATTTATAATCTGCGCTGTCACTATATAATCTTCCCCATGCTTATCAATCCCGAGGGCAGAAACGACCGACAGCTCGTTAAGCTCCCGTTTGCTCCAACAGGCCGTCAGAAGTATAACAAAGATTATTGGTATTAACAAAAGCATGGTTCTTGGTTTCATAATAATTCTCCTTATATTATTCAATACAGTTTGGGGCTTTTAAAATTCCATAGACGAAACTATTGCTAAATTTTCATTCATTTCCTTCGGGCGGCCGGGGCTCTGCGTCTGACGGCCTTTGCTGGCGTACCATATCAGTTTGGGCAATAAGGCGGGGACGCGTAAAGAATCCCCAGTAGGGAACGCGGACCAGGGTATCCGCCTGATCGGCGGCAACAAAGGGGGACATAGGCATCATATAGGGTATGCCGAAGGACCGCAGACTGCACAAGTGCAAAATTATAGCCAATAAACCTATTGCGATACCGAATAGTCCGAAGACAGCTGCCAGAAACATCATTATAAACCGCATAATTCTAATGGATATGGCCAAATTATAGGATGGAATCACAAAACTGCTGATGGCGGTTATAGATACCACAATTACCATTGCGGGAGATACAATTCCAGCCTGTACCGCCGCTTCCCCCAGGACAAGCGCGCCAACGATGGCTACCGCCTGGCCCACTGCTCTGGGCATTCTTAACCCTGCTTCCCTTAGTATTTCAAAGGTAACCTCCATAAGAAGAGCTTCGAGTATGGCCGGAAAGGGCACCCCCTCCCGCTGTGCTTTAAGGCTTATCAATAGCTGGGTGGGGATCATTTCCTGGTGAAATGTGGTAATTGCTATATAGAAAGAGGGTATCAGCAGGGTCAAAAAAAAGCATAGATACCTTAGAAGCCGCAGCAGTGTAGCTATATCAGCACGCTGGGAGTAATCTTCGCTGGTATAAAAAAAATGAGCAAACAACGCAGGGACAAGCAGGGCAAAGGGGGTTCCGTCGACAATCAGTGCTATTCTGCCTTCTAGAAGCGCTCCAGCCGCAATATCCGGCCTTTCGGTGTTGAACACGGTTGGAAAAAGGGTATAGGTCTCATCCTGGATTAACTCCTCTATATAACCGCTCTCGAGTATACCGTCAATGTCTATCCTGTCCAGCCGCCTGTGGATTTCCTCCACAATACGGTCATTGGCTACCCCTTTAATATACATTACCGCCACATCGGTTCTGGTCCTCCTGCCTATGGATTTAACCTCCATCCAGAGGCTTGGATCCTTTATCCTCCTTCGTATAAGGGCGGTGTTGGTCCTAAGGGTTTCTGTAAAACCCTCCTTGGAGCCCCGTACGACGGTCTGGGAAGTTGGCTCTTCAATACTGCGCTTGTCCCATCCTCCTGAACTTACCGCCAGGCCCTTTTTGCAACCGTTTATGAGTATAACGGTATCACCCGTAAGCAGAGCGGAGAACAGGCTGTCATAATCCGGTATGTCCTTTACATCTCCCACCGGAAGCATTAAGTCGGTCAGTCTCTTAAATATCCCGTCCCCAAAAGATAATTCGGAATCCTTACCGGTCTTATTACGGCCTTGCATCATTACACTTATTATGAAGTCCTGAATCAGGTCCCTGTCGGCCAAGCCTTCTATATATATTACGCCGACGGCAAGTTCACCGTCTTCCCCGGCACGGAACTGCCTGACCACAACATCGGGGCTTTGGCCAAGGATTCCCTTTATGGTTTTTATATTTTCCCCAAGGTTTTTCTTAAGAGAGGACTTATCCGCCCTACTTCTCTTTTGTCCGCTGTTGTTTGTTGGCTTTTTTCTGGTAATAATACGTTTTATATATCCCATAATAAACACCTGCCCTATACTGTGAGAAAAACCCAACACTAGTTTTACCAATATTATTAATAGTTTCCTAATGAGGAAATCCTATTCACAGGGTCAATAGAGAACTGGTCTTTATCACACCGGCCGGCAGATATAACATACCGTTTTGGGACTGGCTTCTATTGCTTGGATATCGAAAAAAAGTTCTTTTATCTCATCTTCTGCATTTTTAATAAAGTTGAAATAATCCCCGCCTTCGAGTCGTTCGATTATATCAATCAGGAACGACCTGTTACAATTGAAGTCGTGAATAATAATCAGATGTTTCGTAATCCTGCTCATCTCGGCGTACAAATTTTTTCTTTCATCTGCTTTCAACCCATGGGCAACAAAAGACGCAACCGAAACATCAAAACATTTTTCCTCAAAGGGCAACCCCTTAAGAACATCCGCATGCAAAAATCCAATTGATTTATTTTCCTTTTTACCGGTGGCAGTAATTAGCATTTTCCGAGCGGAATCCACACCGGTTACAATAAAACCCCTTTGGTAAAGTACCGAACACAGGGCACCGGTGCCGCAGCCAACATCAACTATTTTTTTATATACCGACAGATCCAAATGGTTCTGCACCCTATTCAGAACCGCATTAAAGTATCTTCTCTGGTAATTGAAAAATAAGCCGTAAACAGGGGCAATCCAGTGAAAGACTCCGGCTCCCCCTGCTTTTACTCCGCTCTGATCCATATACTCCACTTCCTGCGCTTTACTGTCTGCTTTCTCCTGCTGCGTGTGTTACCATTTAAATAGTCTTGCTCTGTTTAGGAATAACATACATATATAAGATGAACCACACTCGAAAGTGTGATTCACCCTTTATAAAACTCCATATTTTCCTTAACCAGTTTTTCTTCCCAGATCATCTGCAGCAAAGCCAGGTCCTCACTGTAATTGGTTTTGGATTGGTCTTTATCATATTCAAGAGTGTCAATTACTTCAATCGTAAAGCAGCCCGCCCCATGCTCCTTCCATTCGGTTTGCAGTTCCTGACTGGGATGGGAGCCGGCTCCCAGTTGAAACCTATTCCTGTTGATTGTACCCTTCAAATCCCGGGTTGCTTCGATATAACACTTATCTCCAAACCGGGAGCGGATAATTAATATGCCCATATCAGGTTTCATGCGCTTGTATTGTTCCTTTAATTCCTTTCTTCTGTCCATCGGTTAATACCCCATTTCCTTTAGCACCCTAGAGAGGGTATGCAGCCGCTCTCCGATAAGCTCGTCATCATTGCTTAAAGCCTGGCTGAATAGTTTTATATCCTCGTCGATTTTTTCATTGTCTGTGCACACAGTCACCGTCATTGCGTCTCCCTGTAAGCCAACTCTGTCTATAACCGGATTTTCGGCATTGTATAATTTCTCGTACCGGTAAGCCTCCCGGAAATGAAGCTTTGCTCTGCAAACGAGGATTGCCAGATCCAGCACGCGGTGAAGGGGCAGCTCCTCGGACTGTCTGGACCATTTTTCTCCGGTGTACCGCCATACCTTGGCCGAAATATCTACCTTTCCCCTGTCATTCCACTGGGCCAGCCCAAGCGACAGGCCCTTTGCCTCTGAATTATAAGCATTTCTGCCGTCAACATTTTCATAGTTTTCCGATACGATAACCGGTTTGTGCTTCAAAGTGGTTGGTATTTTCATAATTTCTCCTCCCAATGCTTTTACTTGTTTAGTAATTTACTACATTACTAAATTAATTATAGGTCTATGTATATATATTGTCAATAAAGCATACAAAAAAAGCCGGTCATGATGAATTCTCACCATAACCGGCATATCTGTGCTCTGTACAAGCCTTTACCTGTTTTTGCTCCTGTTTTTGTCTTTTATGAATTTCCGTGCGTTTTTTAGGCCACCCATGCCGCTAAACATTTCATTAATCTTTTCTCTTTCAATCTGTTTCGAATTCAGACCATCGTACCTGGCTTCCTTTTTAAGCTTGTTATAGCTCTCAAGCCTTTCCGCCGTCAATATTCCGTTGTTTATTGCTCTTTGCACTGCGCAGTCTGGCTCACTTCCATGGGTGCAATCGCCAAATTTGCATTTATGCGCAAGTTCGTCAATGTCTGCAAAGGATTTTGACAGGTCTGCACTTATTATTCCAAGCTCCCGCATCCCCGGAGTGTCAATAACGGTGCCCCCCTCCGGCAGCATGACCAAATCGCGCCTTGTAGTGGTATGCCTGCCCCTGTCGTCATTCCTTATCCCATTGGTATCAAATATATTTTTGCCGATAAGCCGGTTAATCAAAGTTGATTTTCCAACTCCGGAAGAGCCTATAAACGCTGCCGTCTGACCCCAGGCAATATAGCCTTTTACCGGTAAATAACCATCATCGGATGTACTGGTGGTGACAAGCACATCCACCCCGATCGCCATGGATGATACATCCTTAAGCTTTGCCTCTGTATCCTGACATAGATCTGATTTTGTAAGCACTACAACAGGAGTTGCTCCGCTGTCCCAGGCGATGGAAAGATACCTCTCCAACCGACGAAGATTAAAATCATTGTTAAGTGACATACAGATAAAAACCGTGTCTATGTTAGCGGCTACAATTTGTGTATCTGTTGCTGCACCTGCCACTTTTCGTGTGAAAGCGCTTTTCCTTTTCAGCACATGGTGGATAACCCCGTTGCCCTTTGAGTTATCTGTCCTGTCTACCATAACAAAATCACCAACGGCGGGGTATTCGGCCAGAGCCGTTACTTGGTAGCGGAATTTACCCGAAATCTCGGCTGTAAGTTCACCGGCTTCAGTTATAACCTTGTACAAGTCCTTATACTGGGAGGAAACCCGGCCGATTACAAGGCCTTCATATATCCTGGACTCCTGTACTAACCTTTCAGTGAGCCCTATTCTTTTCATATCAATTCCATTCAATTTTATAACCTCCTAAAGTATGATTATAACCTTTGGGAGGTTTATGCATTAACTATTCTGCACATACCTCCCCTTTTGTTACAATCTCCGCTATTCCCCTGTTATACATAAAACAGCATCTCCCTTCTATTATTCTTTCAGGTTGGTATTTGACGTCATTATCATATATTTGCCTTAACAAAATGTCAACTTTAAAAACGACCCATGCCACACCAGCGTCCCATTCGGATGGAGATATCAACGAAAAATCCATTGCCGGGTTTACCCTGCCAAATACGCAAAGCGGAATAAACCCGGCAACAGAAACAGTGATATGTCTGCTGGCTCTATTATTCTTCCTGATCCTTTAAGCTTTTTACCTCTGCTATCTTCTGTTTTAATTCCTTGATGTTTGCCTGGGATGACAGTATCATAGCGCATAATTCGGCTACCGGAGATTGGGGATTTCCCTTATCCTGTTCGAATATTTTTTCCCCGATTTCGGTATAGAGTTTTGCTATCTGTTTTTCTTCATCGCCTATCTTAGAGTTTAGTTTTTTTACCTCTGCCACTTCCTTTGCCTTGCTGGCTGTTGCCTCTGCCGCCGAACCTATCTTTTTACCCAGATTATTTAAAAATGCCATATAACGCCCTCCCTCTATAAATTAGATTTTTCTTTGGTTTACTCACCTTTTCTTAGGATTTCATAGCCACTGGTTTTCCGGTGCATTGATAGAAATTGAAAGTCTGTATTTATCTGTAAGCATAGGACGCCTTTACCCAAGGATATAGTGTCTTATGGTAAAATATGTTGGCACAATGGATCTCCACATTGCCCTTGGTGGTTTACCCTCCCATATCTCACAGGGTCCATTTATGG
>Ga0334901_1000562_pt1 | contig 49871 bp, 40 predicted proteins | sample GraSluR3_MG_3_FD_207216 | JGI IMG/M metagenome (GOLD analysis project Ga0334901, IMG submission 207216) | Sludge microbial communities from methane-producing bioreactor in Wageningen University, Netherlands - Granular Sludge_15_08-R3 | ecosystem: Engineered > Bioreactor > Anaerobic >...
ATGTTTTTTAAGTTGAGTTTGTTGTCTATTTCCTTTTTCATTTTGTCGGTTCATTTCTTAATAGCTCAAAAGTAACAATTCAGCACGAGTGTGTAGGCAAAATTGCAGCTCTTTTACAAGCCTTTGGATTGCAGGGCTGGCTTGCAGCGGTTTGCAAATGTGTTGTTTTGTGCGGTTGGGTTTCTTTTGTCTTTGCGGGGGGGAGAGAAAAAACAAAATAAATAACCCTCAATATGCACTGACCTTTTTACGAAGCACCAAATCAATATATTTTTCTTTCTATTAATTTATCTTTTATTTCAAAGCATCGAGTTTTGTCTTTTTACACTTGCATACAACGGTGGCGTGTATGAGGCGTTGGGGATTGCGGGCTTCGTTCCTATCCGCCGACACAAACGCCGATGCGGGGCAGAACGGTTGACATAACCACCTAAACCCCAATGCTTTATACACGATGTTGTATGCTGGTGTTTATTATTCAAATTCAACTTGTTACAAGTTTTTGCAAATCTAATATTTTATCTAATCAATCTGCACTGACCCCTGCAACGAAGCACGAATTTATTTTGTTTTTTGTGGGTGGGGAAATCGCAAAACCGCCCATGAAGGCGGTTACTCGGGCTGGCTTTGTTAGCTCTTTGGCAAGCTTTGGCTGTAGCGTGGGCTCGTGGGGCTTGGCAATGTGCTAACAAATAGGGTGGGTGTTTCTTAATAGAAAAAATGGAATTCAAAACAACCAACTTCACTTTAAAACATTGTATTCTTGTTCCGTTACAGGTCCCAACCAAACTGCACCACCTAAATCAGTGTTCAGGCTAACAGCAATGTGTGCAAATTCGCTATCGGGAGCTGCTCCATGCCAATGCACGATATTTGGCGGTATTGCCACAAAATCGCCTTTTTGTACCAATTGTGCGGTTTGTCCTTTTACCTGATAATATCCTTTACCTTCGGTAATAAAAAGAATTTGCCCGCCGGGATGTGAATGCCAGTTAGTCCTTGCACCAGGTTCAAAGGTTACATTACCATAACTGGTATGTAAGGAAGTATCTTTAGCTCCCATCATGTTCAACCATACTGTGCCGGTAAAGTTCGGACTGTTTAATAATTCACCCTTTGAAAAGCATGATTCAGTTTGCATGAAGGGTTCGCTGGTGTTTTGCTTGGAATTGCACGATGCAACAAGAATCATCACAAAAAGTAAGCTGTATTTAAAATTATTCTTCATTATCAAATGTGTTATATATTGTTATCTGGCGCTAAGAACTTCATTTAAAACAAGCTGAGCATCCTTAGCCTCTTTTTTACCTATGGTTGTTTTTAATATACTTATAAATTCATTCAATTGTTGGGGGCTTAAACCTAAATTAAGGCAAATGGCCAAATGACTTTTAAGCATTGGTTCGGCACCGCCAATTGCACTTATTACAGAGATGGTTACTAACTCGCGGTCTGCAAAGGTCAAAACATCGCGGTCGAAAATGTCGGCAAACAAATGCTCTTTCAGAAAGACCTCTATTGTCGGGGCAAAAGCAGCATAACCGCTTTGTGGCTCGTTTAACGGCCTCCCGATAAGTTTCTCTAAATTTGCTTTTCCCCGGTCATATTTACTTCGTTCATCACTTATTGGTGATGCATCGGCACCCAATTCATCTTCAATTCCTTTTGCCTTTCGCTCATCAAGTACTTCCATTAATGTCTGCAAACCACGAATACTGCGGGGAAATCCGCAATAGGCATACAGATGTACCATTATTTCCTTTATTTCATTGATGGTCAAGCCAGCATCCAAACCTACGGATAATGCAGGTTTTAATTGCTCCAGTTCGCCTTTGGCGGTTAGTGCAGCAATGGGGATAATACTTTGTTGTTTTGCATTTAAACTCACATTCGGATTTTCATTGATTTGTGCGTAACTACTTGCAAAACTGCAACTAACAACAGCAAGCAAAATAATTAATAGTTTTCTAATCGCCATATTACTTTATTTTAAATTGAAAAATCAATTTGCTTAAATTCCGCCTCTTGTCTGTATTTTATTTCTGTACTTGAATGCCTTTTCTACTACATCCAGCCTGGATTTACGGGTGTCTTGTTTGCCAACGACTTTTCCATTCAAATCAACTTCAAGTATTTTTTCCGTTTTAGTAGAATAAAGAGGCCAAAGCGGTAAACCTTCACCATTAGGGTCTCCTGTCCTTGCAAAGTTTGTCCAATAGCCATTCATCAATTTTGCCAGTTGTTCTTCCTCCGGGGTTGTGGTTGGATTTCCCCAACGGGCATTCAGGTTATTGAATACAAAAGCGATTTCCGACCCATGACCTGCGCCAAAGCGCATACTCTCCTGCATTAATGCAGGGACATAACCGAAATTATAGATGTAGGCTGGTTCTCCATTGGCCACAAACTCTCTTGCAGCAAACCGGGCTGGTTCAGCCCATACCCAGTCGGTGTTAAACAATGTTTGAATCGCTGCGAATTCTTTGTTGCCGTCAGGGTCATAGGCTGCTTTTGCTTCCTGTTGCAATTCACCAAACGATGAAAATAGTGCTTCTTTTGTGTCACTTAAATTAACAAACGCACCACCAATTTCACCACTACAACTCCCAATTATTAGCGGAACTTTCGTTTGTCTTCCTGCGTTGTGTGCGCTCTCGGCAGTTTCAACCACCAACTTGCCATCGAGAACCGGGCCTGAATAAATTCGTGGCCCCCCTTGGCCATTGGTTTCCTGACCTCCATCTACAATTTGCTCAACACTTAATGCACGAAGCTTGGCCAGCGCAGCTTCGTCTGTACCTTCAATACCAAGTTTGCGGGCAAAGTTTACTCCGATAGTTTCCGCTGAAACGGGATAAAGAGCATCAACATTGTTTTTGCTTATTGGTCGGCCTGTAAGCACACCATCACGTCCGCCACCGGATTGACTGATTGCCTTGTGAAAAAGGCCACGAGCATCGGGTATTGTCAACAGGGAGTGTACAGCTACCCCTCCGGCCGATTGGCCAAAAATGGTTACATTATTTGGGTCGCCACCAAAAGCAGCTATATTTTCCTTTACCCATTTCAGGGCTGCAATCATGTCCATAAAAGCGTAGCTGCCTTTGGGTTCATCAGGATGTTCTTTCGTTAAAGCCGGAAATGCGAAATGCCCCAAACGTCCAAGACGGTAATTAAAGGTCATTAAGATAACACCTTGTTTGGCAAAAGCATCGCCTGATAAGCCTGTACCACTGCCTCCTGTAAAACCACCTCCATGAATCCAAACCATCACCGGAAGTTTTGCATCAGGCTCGATATTGGCAGGCAGCCATAAATTAAGGTAAAGGCAATCTTCGGAAGAGCCTTCCTGAATGGTCCCGGCAGCAGTACCCCAGCCACCTTGTGCACAATTTGAACCATACTTATTTGCATCGAGAATTCCATCCCAAGATTTGACGGGCTGTGGCGGACGCCAGCGAAATTCACCAACAGGTGGAGCTGCGTAGGGTATGCCTTTGAAAATTGCAACCTCTCCTTCTGTTATACACTTAACTTTGCCACTGATTGTTTGAACTACCGGACTGTTTGTTTGCTGTGCTTGCAAGCTAAAACAACCAAATATTGCTAAATAAAGAAGCGCTTTTTTCATATCCTAAAATTTCAAAAATTACCGTTTGCCCAACCATCAAGCTGTTCCAGGGTCACATTAAAAAAGCGTTTGTCCTTGTTCAAAGAACGCATTGTCGCCATTTCTTCAGCACTCAATTCAAAGTCAAAAATATTTATATTCTCTTTGATATGAACAGGATTAGTCGCTCCCGGAATTACGGAAAACCCTTCCTGGATATGCCAACGGAGAATTATTTGTACAATACTCTTTCCATGAGCATCTGCAATAGTTTTAATCACGGGGTCGGATAATAATCCTTTGTCACCATGTCCCAGCGGATACCAACATTCAATATAAATATCGTACGGTTTTACCCACTCCCGTATGTCATTTCGCTGCGCGTAGGGATGACATTCGATTTGCAAGGCAACAGGTTTAATTTTCATGTTATCGACAATGGCATGGAAACGTTCGTTGCTCGCATCAAAATTACTGATTCCCAATGAGCGCACCTTGCCGGAAGCAACAGCCTTTTCCATCTCTTTCCAGGCATTAACATAATCGCCAATGGGCTGATGGATGTATAGCAGGTCAATATAATCGGTCTGAAAGCGTTTCAGTATTGTATCTATTGATGCCAGGGTATTGCCCTTTGAATAATCGGAAACCCATAATTTGCTGGTGATAAAAAATTCTTCGCGCGGAATGCCGCTTTCTTTCATGGCTTCACCAACAGCACCCTCAACACGATATGCGGTGGCGCAATCCACATGGCGAAAACCATTTCGAAATGCTTCAAGACACGCCTCCTTGGCCTGGTCGTAAGATATGGCAAAAGTGCCAATTCCCAACTGGGGCATTTCTAATCCGTTGTTCAGTTTTAACATCGGCACAAATTCTTTCCCCTGTGCGTTAGCATTATTGATAGGAACGAAAAAAAGGACTGCTATTAGCAGAAAATAATTTTTAACTGTTTTCATATTTTTCGTGATTTAGTTCTGTGTTTGTTTTCATTGCCTTCTTCGTTCGCAAATGCGACTTTTTATATTTGGTATTATCTGTATTTAATGCGCAGGAGGAGTCATCAATCTTGTAAATGATAATGAACCTAATTTCCAGTTACCACCCTGTTTAATATACACCTCAGTAACTTCAAAAGGATTGGTTACTTCGTTTCCGCCAACCACAGCCAGCAAGTCTATTCGGTTCAACAAGATGGCTGTATTGTCGATAATATTAACAGAAACTTCGTGTATATCGGCTTTCTTATACCAAATTCCACCGCTTTTAATAATGTTGAGTTCCTGTTCGGTTCCCCAGGCTCCGCCCATGTGTACAAACATGGCCTTTTCATGAAACAAGTATTTTAAGGTATCGGCATTTTTATCGGCCATCCATTGCCACTTAGCTTTTGAGAGATTGATGATTTGCTGTTCTTCTGCTGAATTTTTACCAAAAGATATTTGCATGCAAATGAATGCTAAAACTAGTCCAATGATTGTCGTTTTCATATTTTTATGTTTAAATTTATTTATAAATAGTTGCCAAAAAACTCCTTTAGCTTATTCATTGCCTGATTTACATAGTCGGGAACATAATAGGTTTGAATATGGGTTGCACCATCAATCACGAATAATTCTTTATCGTTAGTTCCGGTTGCTTTACTGAAAGCATCTTCTGTCATGTAATACGTATCGGCTTTGCTTCCGGCCATCATTAATAAAGGCTGGTTAATTAATCCCATGTTTGTGGCTACATCAAAAGCGATTAAATCGAGCAGACTGCTGGTGGTGTATCTGAAAGTAGAATTGGGGTGAGCGTGGGTGCGATTATAATAATAATGACCTTCACGATAAAGGTCGAACGGCATTTTGTCAGCCTGTTCATCGGTTGTTTTGGCATTGGCCGTGTATAGCACTTCGCCCCCTGCGGCTTCCTGTGCCCGGGCATCTGATGCCTGTTTTAACCTCTCCTGGATAGTTGAAAGTTGCGAGTCCTTAAACCCATTACGCCTTACTAAACCTGAATTAAACATGCTCAGGGTTGCTACTGCTTTAAAGCGTTTGTCGGTTTGGGCTGCGGCCAATGAATAACCACCGCCACCGCAAACACCTAATAAGCCAAGTTTTTCAGCATTTACACCAGCATATTGGGTAATATAATCGGCCATACCACGAATGTCTTCGATGCGATAAGCTGGTTTATCCACATTGCGGGGTTCTCCACCACTTGCCCCCTGGTACGAAGCATCGGCAACTATAGTGATATAACCCGATTCGGCCAAACGCTGTGCATATAATCCGGCAACCTGTTCTTTCACGCCACCGTTAGGATGTGCCACCACAATAGCCGGGTAACTTTTTGATGGGTCGTAATTTGCAGGGGTATAAACATTTGCTGCTATTTTTATGCCATTCAGATTATAGTTTACAAGTTGAATATTTACTTTACCCAGTACATTTTCAGATATTGCATTTTTATAAACAAGTCCAAAAGAGTTGTCTGTTTTATTCTGTGATGAAGCAATTATACTTGTTGAAATAAGCATAGCTGTCAAAATTTTATTTTTAATTTTCATCTGTTTATAATTTAATTTTCAATGGTCAGATGGAACTCCGCTTGACTGAATAATCATTGTCGTGTGTCTTAATAATTATTATGTCATGCTTCGTTTCATTTCCTTTAAATTTTTAAATGAACAGGAACTATAAGTCTGCTTTACTATTCCCTAACCATTTTACCATTTCAGGGTCACGGTGGTCGAAAAAGCTTGTTGCTTTCATATCTAAGGATGCAATTGCTTCCATATCTTCTTTTGACAGTTCAAAATCAAGGCTGTTAAAGTTCTGTTCAATTCTTTCTTTATTTACAGATTTTGGTATTGCAACCACTCCACGTTGGGTTAACCAGCGAAGGACTACCTGGGCAACAGATTTCTTATATTTTTTACCGATTCCTGTTAACATTTCATTGGTAAACAGGTTGTTTTTCCCTTCGGCAAAAGGCCCCCACGATTGTAACTGCACACCATTTTCGATTAAAAATTTCTGCGTTTCAATCTGTTGGTTGAAAGGGTGCGTTTCAATCTGGTTAACAGCAGGAACAATTTCATTGTGGACTATCATATCCATTACTCTATCGGGGTGGAAATTACTTAGGCCAATGGCCTTAATTTTTCCTTCTTTATACAATTCTTCCATTGCTCTCCACGAACCGTGAACATCACCGTAAGGCTGGTGAATCAGATACAAATCAAGATAGTCGAGCTGTAATTTATTTAATGATTTTTCGAAAGCCTTTTTTGTTTTCTCGAATCCGGCATCCTGTACCCAAACTTTGGTAGTAATAAATAATTCGTCACGGTCAATACCACTTTGCTTAATGGCATTACCAACTGCGGTCTCGTTCAAATAAATTGCTGCTGTATCAATTAACCTGTAACCAGTCTCAATAGCTATTAATACACTGTTTTCACATTCCTTTAAGTCTGCCATTTGAAACACACCAAAACCAAGAATGGGCATTTCTATACCGTTATTTAATTTTACTGTTTTCATCTGTTTATTTTTAATTTTTTAAATTAAGGTCAGATGGAATACGCCATAAATAATCATTAGCTGTTTGATGCAAATTATTGTTTATGGCTATTTCATACTTTCTTTTAATTATCTAATCCTTTTTCGTTTAGCCATTCCGACATTAAATCGGCAATTTCTACATTGTTCAAATCAGAGAAAGGGAAATGGGTGTTTCCTTTAATTCCTATCTCCGGTAGATGAACTACCGTTACATCCCCTCCATATTTATTAACAGCGTCACGCCAAAGTCTGGCCATTTTCAAGCGCACACGCCATCCATCTTGTCCGGGATTGGTGCTGGGTTCATTGGGTATAAAATCACCATAGTAAATAACAATGGGAATTTTTGTAAGTTTCATAAAATCTGCCATTGAAATGCCAACGGCTTCAAGTTTGCCTCCAGCGCTTGGCATGGGTTCGGGCACTTCACCTTCGGGAAACAGGAATCCACTTCCCGGTTCATACGAAACAATAGCTTTAATATTTTGATTTTTGATAGCTGTGAGCCAGCCCATACCCCCTGAATGAGAATGTGTAACCAGAATGCCGGAACCAATTTTATTAAAAAGAGCAGATACCGCTTCTGCATTAACATTAATATCTATATTTCCTATGCTGGGAGTCATTGACCTAAAATATTGTTCAAGCGTAGCTGAATCACGGGCAAATTGTACTCCTTCGAAATAATCAGGCCAGATACCTATTCTAAAAGTACCAAACCATTGTTGCTCGTCAGGAATCGGTTCAATATGTGCAGTAACTGTACTACGACCAGCATCACCCCTGCGAGGCTGGTCGATTACATAAACAGGATATCGTCTGCGTAAAAAGATATTCTGAAAACCTTCCCGTACATCAGGAGTAGTTTCCCATGTTTTTGAAAACTGTCCTATGCCATGCCACATAACAAGTGGGTATTTGCGGGCATCCGCAGGGATTTGATAAAAAACATAGGCATGGTCGCCGTGAAATGTCTGTCCTTCAGGGCTTGGATTGTAAGGATTAAATATGCCAGGATTCGCAATAACTGAACCTCCGACCATAAAGCTGCCTTGTTCCTGAATAATTATAGAATTATTATTGTTAGCACATTGCGTAAAAACCAATATTGAAGTTGTGAGCAATATTAGTTTTGTTAATTGTATTATTTTGGTTTTTTTCTTCATAGTCAAACACTGTTTAATTTCCTAATTTTTTATATTACAAAAGTATGGCGATAAAGTAAGAAGAACTGTATATGAATTACGGTATTAATTACCATTATTACTGATGTTGTAGTTTTGCTGTTCTTTCCAATGAATAATTACGTAGATTTGCGTAAATAATTTATTTGAAATCAAATGGATATGATAACCTTTGAAACAATAAGTGATTACAATGATTTCAATAATCACGAAACACTTCATCCGTTAGTAAGTGTAATCGACTTTTCGAAAGCTGAAGTACGAACAGGAAAAAAAATGTACTTCGGTCTGTATTGTATTTTTCTTAAAGATGTAAAATGTGGTGATTTAATATACGGACGAAATTATTATGATTACCAAAAAGGGACCTTGGTTTTTGTTTCGCCCGGACAGGTTGTTGATGTCGCCAATAAAACAGAACCCTACCAACCAATGGGTCATGGATTAGTGTTTCATCCCGATTTATTGCATGGCACGACTCTTGGGAAAAGCATTAAATCTTATAACTTCTTTAGTTACCAAACCAATGAAGCGTTACACCTGTCTGATAAAGAAAGGTTACTGGTTTTGGATTTATTATCTAAAATAAAGTCTGAATTGGAGCTTGGTGTTGATAAACACAGTAAGAAGTTGATTGCCACAAATATTGAATTGTTTTTAAGCTATTGCGAACGTTTTTACGACAGACAATTTATTACCCGTGAGGATGTTAATCAGGGAATTTTAGAAAAATTTGAAACTCTTCTGAATGACTATTTTCATAATTCCCATGCTCATGTTACTGGTTTGCCTTCAGTTGCATATTGTGCTGAAAAACTCAATCTATCTTCAAATTATTTTGGAGACTTGATAAAAAAACAAACTGGTAAGTCGGCTCAGGAATACATTCAAAATAAAGTTATTGAGGTTGCTAAAGAACGGGTATTTGATAAAAACAAATCCATCAGTGAAGTGGCCTATGAATTAGGCTTTAAATATCCCCAGCATTTTAGTCGAATGTTTAAAAATGCCACAGGATATACTCCAGTTGAATATAGAAACCAGAATTAATTGCATTGTCCTGGGGGTGCGTTGGCAAGATTGCACTCTTTGGCAAAGCTTAGGTTTAAGCGTTGACTAGTGGGGCTTTGCCAATGTGTGCAATGTGGGGGGTATCCTCTTTTTTGTAAGCATCCGATAAATGACATCTTTTAGAGCCCCTTCATCATCAATACCTTTACAAAAACAAAAAGAGGTATGTTGACAGAAGAACAGGTAATTGAAATAGAGCACTACTGCCATGATCACAATGTTTCCCGAAAAAGTCGTCTGAAGGAGTTGAACATAGATCCGAACCATTTCTACCGACTTAAAAGGAAGTTGCTTTCCGATAGCAACGACCTGTCGAACGGGAGGTTTCTCCAGTTAAATGCGAATGGAGAATTCGCCTCTGCGGTACAACAGTTTCCTCAGAAACGAAAGAAGGGGTCCGAGGTCGGCATCCGCAAGAGTTTTCTGACCATAGAGCTTCGCAACGAGCACGGAACAGCGATGCGTATCCAGGGTGAGATGAGTGCCGAACAGTTGAGGGAGATAATGACAATAATGTAGAGAGATGTTCAGTCTGAATGACAGTATGAGGTACTGGCTTTACAGTGAGCCGACAGATATGCGCAAGAGTTTCTTTAGCCTGAGCGGCATAGTTACAAATCTTATGGAAAAGGGAAAACAGGAAAGCCATAGATACATCCAAGCTGCAAGTTGAAGAGGAGCACATCTATCCTGAAGGTATCAATGAAGAGGAATACACCGAACTGGAACCTGAAGTGACCGATTCCCTGGCAATAAGGCCAGCCGAAGTATATATAAAAAGGATAATCCGCCACAAGTACGTCCTCAAGTCATACCGCCAGATAAATGATCCGGACAAGCAGGCGTTCAAGATGGCACCCCTGCCTCCGGCACCTATACACAAATGCATGGCGTCAAGCTCGATACTGGCGGACATAATAATAGAAAAGTTCTTCTACCATATGCCCTTCCACAGGGTCATACAGAAATACCGGGAGCTTGGCGTCAATATAAGCAGTTCGACAATGGGAGACTGGCACGCTGCTGTATGTGAGAAGCTCAAGCTTCTCTATGACAGGCTGAAAGTCGATGTTTTCAACAGCGACTACATCCAGGTGGATGAGAGCACATTGCCGGTAATCGACAATGAAAAGCACCGTGCGGTCAAAGGCTACATGTGGGTCGTGCGCAATGCGAACACCGGAGAGGTCATTTTCCACTATGACCTTGGTTCCAGAAGCACCGAGAAGGCACTCAAACTGCTGAAGGACTACAATGGCGCCATCCAGACCGATGGGTATCAGGCATACGAACGCTTTGAGGGCATGAAGGGCAAGAAAATGCTCGGCTGTTGGGCTCATGCCAGAAGGAAGTTCTTTGATGCCCTTACTGAAAACAAGCAGTTGGCCACAGAAGGCATTGACTTCATTGCAAAGCTCTACCATATCGAGGACCAAACAAAAGATCTCACCAACGAACAGCGTGCGGAAAGGAGGCAAAAAGAGGCATATCCTGTTATAAGGGACTTTGAAGTTTGGCTACAGGACACATCATGCAAGGTCCTCAAGAGTGGCCGTATGTACAAAGCCATCCAATATGCATACGGTCTTCTTCCAAGACTCAGACGCTATGTCCAGGACGGCAGGTACAACATAGACAACAACCTGATCGAAAACGTAATCCGTCCATTGGCTATAGGAAGGAAAAACTACCTCTTCTGCGGTAACTCGGACTCCGCAATCCGGGCCGGTATCGTATACTCATTGATTGCAAGTTGCAAGGCTTCCGGAGTTGAGCCAAGGGAATGGCTCGAGAATGTACTCGAAAGGATGCCTTATTACGAGACTGGCAAAAAAAACATTACTGAACTCTTGCCCAGGAACTGGAAAAACAATCAGACAAATCGCAAACTTTTTTGATTAATCGCGAAGTTCACTGAACTTCGCTGAACTTCGCGAACTTTTACTGAACTTTGAAAAGTGTCATTTATCGGATGCTTACAAGAAATCCAACCCTTCATTATCCGTCTTCAATCTCTCACAGTGCTATTTTGGTGAACACCTCCTCCGTCTCTACCCCGACAAGCCGGTAGCGATCGTTGAGGCAGAGAAAACCGCGGTGATCGCAAGCATAATCTACCAGGATTATAACTGGCTTGCAGCCGGAAACCTCAACGGCCTCAACGTCGAAAAATCAATAGTCCTCCGCAACAAAACCGTCATCCTCTATCCCGATGCCGGCTGTTACAACTGGTGGCTCCGTAAAGTAGAACAGATCAACCGCGATCTCCCCCTCCACCTCACCGTCTCCGCCTTCCTGGAGCATTTCGCAACCCCCCAACAAACCCACAACGGCTACGACCTTGCCGATTACATAATTTAAAAATAACGTTTTGGCGCTTGGCGCAGTGGCGGATTTCGGAGCACAAAACTGTCAATACACCACAAAAGTTGATGCGAGGTAGAATGTTCAATTAACCACGTCACCCGCCATTGAGCCAAACGCCTGTTGGTGGCTGGTGTTCTGTCTATTCGTTCTTTCTTGCAAACCATTGTGTATGTTCTCTTGAAAATGCATTCTCACAATTCATTATATATTCTGATAAGTCTTCTTCGATTTCTATTCTATTTGTCTCTGATTTGATTAAAATTATTTCGTGTGCTGTCAAGGAATATGAAGACGATAATTCATTATGTTTTTTTGATTGTAACCAAGTTAATACTGATGATGCTGCAACAGCTATTACTTCAATTGGAAGTTTTGCTTTAGGGTCATAAATGTTATACAATAGCAGAAGTATCGCTAATGCGTGGAGCGATACAGTCGTCCAAAACCACATTTCCGCTCTTTTCTTATTGAATTTTGACTTGTTAGTGTACCAAATGGCCTGGTTAGTAATTCTCTCTTGTCGGTAAAAATTGAATCTGTCTGATAGGTTTAACTTTCTGATTTCAATCATTTTTTCTGAAATAGGTTCTTCTATACTTGCAGAAATTCCCAATTTCCCGATTAAACTCTCATTTTGCTTAAGAATGGTTTTTAAGTCATTTACGAAATGCTTTCTGACAATTTCAATATTGTCACAGTCCATATATGGCTCTGCTCTCATCATCCAACGCCAAGAGCGTGTTTTGACAGATTCTGCAACCGCTCTTCCGTTATACCAAATATCATCAGGCCTACTAACACGAAGCCAAATCATTATAAATAAAGTCAACAAGAACAGAACAGTAGATATTATTTTAAAGATTGGGTTGGGATAATCGTCAGCAAAAAAGGCAAAAAGAGCTGCAATAATTAGTAATGTCAAATACCAAAAAATTCCGTTAAAGAACTTTTTCTGCTCCTTAATCGAAGCTGTGTCGGCTGATTGAAATAATCCGGGTAAGTCTTTATCGTCAAACTTCATTATGGTCTTACTTTAGTTTTTTCAGAGATTGGATGACTTCTTTTTTCAAAAGCTTGGTCAATATACTTTTCTGGCTCTTGAATAAAGTCATCCCATTTTACTAAGACACAAAATCTATCATCTTCAGACCAAGAACATTTGTTATTAGGTATGTAATAATTGTAACTAAACTCTTTTATTGATGTTGAATCTGTTATGTTAACATATGTATGTGAATTCCCGCAAGTCTGACAAATCCCTGAACCACCATAAACTCTCGAATACATACTTGGTAATACAATACCCAAAATTCCATTTTGCGTATTTCCTTGTCCGTGGTATAATGAGGCTTGAAGTTCTCTTTTTATATAACGTTGCTCATATGCGCCTAAATTTTCATTACTTCTTTCACCAATTAAGAAAATTGTCACAGTTGAATCAGATAAATATTCTTCTCTGATGACTCTCATTATATACTCAAGGTCGTCAGAGACAATTGCGTCATTAAGTGAATTGTCAATCATATCTATATCCAAGTTGTCTTGAATATAATTTTTATATTTTTCGTCTTCTGTCTTAAATGATATGTATGTTCTATGTCCCATAATATTTGTTTTTGTGTCGTCTTTTACACTTGCCACCAACGGTTCTCGGCTTTGCGAAGTGGCGGATTTTCAGCACAAATGTTCATTTGAAAAACGAAACTTGAACCTTGTACTAAACTGTCATAAAAGCACTTAACCCGCCATTTTGCAAAACCGATGTTATGCCTTCGCCCTTCTTTTTCTGTCGTCTGTTTTGTTGTCATTTAGTGTCGGTTTTATCGTGCGTTGGCTTGGTGGCTCTTTTGCAAAACTTGGCTTTAGCGTGGGCTGGTGCGGTTTTGCAAATGTGCCACCAATAGCGTGGGCTTATTCTTCTTTTTTGTCTCCATTTTTTACCAAGTCTTCTGCCAACATTTTTGCTTGTGTGATTACTGTGTCAACCGCTTTTTCTTGTAAGTCTGGCGGATAACCGTGAAGTCTTAAAATTCGTCTGATGTTTCGTCTTAATGCTGATTGAACACTTTCTTTTATTGTCCAATCAATGGTCGTGCTGTTGCGGACGGTTTTTAGAAGTTCTTGTGCAATGTGTTTTAGAATGTCGTCACCCAACACGGCTACCGCACTATTGTTTATCTCCAAAGCGGTGTAAAAGGCGTATTCTCTATAATCCAATCCCAATTTGTCGCCACGTTGGTCAGCTTCTTTCATTTGTTGAGCAAAAGGAATAAGCACTTTTTCCAAAAACTCAACCGTGTCAATCATTCCGTTGTGGTAGCGCTTGATGGCATCTTCCAACATTTCGGAAAATTTCTTGCTTTCTACCAAATTGATTTTTCTCCGCTTCTTGATTTCGTCTTTGAGTAGTTTTTTCAATAACTCAACGGCTAAATTCTTTTGTGGCAAGTCTTTCAGTTCTTGCAAAAAGCGTTCGTCAAGGATTTCAATGTTGGGTTTTTTCAGACCTGCGGCATCAAAAATGTCAATTACATTGTCGGCTGTGATGGCTTCTGAAATGATTTGCTTGATGGCGGTTTCCATTTCTTCATCCGTTTTACCGCCTTCGTTTCGGTCGGATATTTTTACCAACCTTGATTTGATGGCTTGAAACAACGCCACATCATCACGAATGGCCATTGCCCGCTCGTGGGGAACAGAAATCGCAAAGGCTTTCAATAAGTTTTTGGTGTTTTCGGTAAAACTCTGCTCTCCGTTTTCCTGACTGAAAATGTAATCCACGATAACGGGAATGAATTTCAATTTTTCTTCGGGTGTAAGCGTGAAGAATTTACGCCAATCAAAATGCCTTAATTGATAGTCTATTGCTTCGTGCAGTTCCAACATTTTGGCAACTGCCAATTCCTGGTCAAGTGTGGGTTTGCCTTCGCCACCGCTTGCAGTGTAGTCAGCTAAGGCTGTTTTCAGTTCCTGTGCAATGCCCAAATAGTCCACCACCAAACCGCCTTCTTTGCCTTCGGTAAATACTCGGTTTACCCGTGCTATGGCTTGCATTAGGTTGTGACCACGCATTGGCTTGTCCACATACAGCGTATGCAAACAAGGTGCATCAAAACCTGTAAGCCACATATCCCGAACAATCACCAATTTCAAAGAGTCGCTTGGATTTTTCAAACGATCACCAATGGCTTTTCTTCTCGGTTTGTTGCGAATGTGGGCTTGCATATTCAAGGCATCACTACTGCTGCCTGTCATAATTACTTTTATTGTGCCTTTGTCGTCATCATCTGAATGCCACAAAGGACGGATTTTGATGATGGCTTCATAGAGTTCCACACAAATTCTGCGGCTCATACACACTATCATTGCTTTGCCTTCCAATACTGCGTTGCGTTGCTCGAAGTGATAGACCAAATCTTCTGCAATTTTTTGAAGTCGGTTGGGGTTGCCTACAATGGCTTCCAACCGTGTCCATTTTGCTCGCATTTGTTGGCGGTTGCTCAGTTCTTCCCCTTCGGTGAGCTCTTCAAACTGCTCGTCTAGGCTTACTTTTTCGTCTTCGTTAAAATGGACTTTTGCCAAACGGCTTTCATAGAAAATCGGAACGGTGGCTTTATCGTTTACGGCTTGCTGAATGTCGTAAATGTCCACATAGTTACCGAAAACGGCTTGGGTGTTTTTGTCGGTGGTTTCAATGGGTGTGCCTGTGAAGCCGATAAACGTGGCATTAGGCAAAGCATCACGCAAATGTTTGGCAAAGCCATCAATAAAATCGTATTGGCTTCTGTGGGCTTCATCTGCAATGACTACAATGTTTTTTCGTTCGCTTAGAGCCTGTATGTCTGCACCGATATATTCTACACTTGGTTCGTTTACTACATTTTCATTTTCGGGCTGCACAATGTCGGTGGGCATTGGCATAAACTTCTGAATGGTGGTAAACACAATGCCCCCTGATGCCACTTTGAGCAATTGGCGTAATTCCTTGCGGCTTTCTGCTTTTTGGGGTTCTTGCCTTAAAAGTTGCTGGCAATTGGTAAAAGTTTCGTGCAATTGTTCGTCCAAGTCGTTTCTATCGGTCAGGATGACCAAAGTGGGATTTTCCATTCTCGGCTCAATGATGAGCTTGCCTGAAAAGAATACCATACTCAAACTTTTGCCGCTTCCTTGTGTGTGCCAAATCACACCGCCACGCCTGTCGCCATTGCTTCCGCTGGCGGTTACAGTGCTTTCTAAGGCTTTGTTTACGGCATAATATTGATGATATGCAGCTACTTTTTTCAGTGTTTTGCTGTCGCTTTTTTCAAATACGATAAACTGACGGATTAAGTCCAACAGCGTGTGTTTGTTCAACATTCCGTGAAACATCACTTCCATTTGGGGTTGCAAATGGTCGGCTGTGGTTTGTCCGTCTTTGGTTTTCCATGTCATAAACCTGCCGTAATCGCTGGTAATGGTGCCACAACGGGCATCCCAACCATCACTGATGATGAGCAAACTAGTGTAAGTAAAAAGCGAAGGAATGGTTTGTTTGTAGGTTTGCAGTTGGTTGAATGCCGATTTCAGATTGGCGTTTTCATCAACTGCATTTTTCAATTCTATCACTACTAAAGGCAAGCCGTTTACAAACAGGATAATATCGGGGCGTTTGTTTTGGTTGCCTTCTACTACCGTAAATTGATTGACGGCTAAAAACTCGTTGTTCTCGGGGTTTTCAAAATCTACGATATAAATTTTCTCACCACGAATGCCGCTTTCGGTTCGCATTTCCACGTCCACGCCATCTGTCAGGTAGCGGTGAAAGTTTTCGTTGTTGATTAAGGCATTGGGGCTTTCGGTACGCAATACTTTTTTCAGGGCATCTTCTTTGGCATCTTGCGAAATGTTGGGATTGAGTTTGTCAATTGCATCACGCAAACGGGTAACCAACACCACTTCGTTGTACTGCCTTTCGGGGTGCTCGCCATCAGGGGAAATGACCGTTCCCAACTGATAGGTATAGCCCAAACCTTGCAGATAGCTAAGGGCAATTTCTTCTATGTCGTTTTCGGTGATGCTGTTTCTCATACTACTTCTAATTGTCCGCTCATTAACTTGGGTAGAAGCGTGTCACGGGTTTGGGTTAATTCTTGAATATTCTCAATATTTGCAAATATTTTTTCAAAAACGGGTTTTGCTAATTCGTCAAACTGAACATTTACATTTTGTTCGGGAATTACAATTTTTGTATTCTTTATTTCAGATGTTGACAGATTAACTTGAACGCCCCTGTTAGCCCTACTTCTAAGTTCTTTAATGAATTCTGGGTAATTTGTCAAAATATACAAGTATGGATAATCAATGGATAGTTTATTGTGTGGACGCAAAAGACCTACCCTTTGATTAACAAGGAATTTGTCATCCTGATTCATTAAGGCAGTATGCCCCAACAATGCAACATTGTCTTTCATATCGGTCATACACATTAGCAAATCCCCTTTCCTTAAAATGTATTTACCGAGTTTGTCTGCATCTGCTTTCTTGAAGTAACTTTTTGTTCCTTCATAATTAAATCCACCACCCTTATTGATATTACCCATTTTAAAGACGTGGTAACAATCGTCTTCTGGATAGTCTAATAAGTCAGTACTCTTGAATGCAAAGCCATTTGTAAACTCGATTACATCTGATAATACGCCCATTCTCCACCCCTTCGGCAGTCCATCCACCAACTCGCCATCAAAACCGGGGAAGTTGAAATTGACAAACCACTCTTTGAAAATGGCTTGTGCCATAGCTTCCAAAGTTTGGTTCATTTGCAGGTTGAGTTCTATTTTGTCGTCAAGGGAAGAAAGGATTTGGGCGATTTGGCGTTGGGTGGGTAGGTCGGGAATTTCAATTTCAATGTTTGCCAAACTTTCTTGACTGATATTGAAACGAATGTCGCCTGTTGCCAACTGGTACACTTCTCGTCTGAATGAAATATCACGGAACAAGTAGCGAGCATATTCAGGTAGCAACGTATTAAAGTCATTCAATCTGAACCTTTTGCAAAAGCCGTTGAAAGTCAGATTTTCCACTTCGTCTAACAATACGGAAGACATTGCTACTTCATCAGGTGTTTCAGACGAAGCGGTAAAGAAAATATCTCCATAAACGGCATTACGCCTTTCCAAATCCAAAGGACGTACATTCATTAATTCCAATTCGTTTACATTCACCTTCGAGTTTTTGTAAACGTTCTTATAAGGCAAAAAAGGCGTTCCGTGTCCGTAGTCTTCTTTTTTGATAGAAGTTACACCACCAAAGAAAAAGCCCAAATCACCTAATTTATATTTTTTCAACTCGCTCATATTAATTCAATGTCGTAGGTGGTTTGAATAATCTCCTTGCTTTCTTCATCTGCAAGTTCGGTTTGTGCAATCACTACCTGTTGTTTTTTCTCACCTGCTTCGGTAAAGTGAATGATGATTTGAGAATGAATGATGATGTATTCATCTTCTTCATCACTTGGCGGCATCCGCTCAACCAAAATGCAGGGATTTTCAATTACAAAAATCTCAATCTTAAAATTTGAGCCGTTAATAGCTATTTCAGTTTTCACTTTTAGTTGGTCAAACAGATAATCCCTGAAATATTCTTTGTCGGCAAAATCGTGAATGGCTCGTTCTTCAATGTAGTTGCCGTAATCTCTTTTGAGTTCGGCTATTACGTTGTTTTTATCTTTTTCAATTTTGATGTGTCTGTTCCATTTCTGCGTGAAGTCGTCCAAACAGTTTTCTTTGTAGTCGCCATCTTTTGAAAGGAAAATCACCTTGTCATATGCCAATACCGTTTCAAAGTGCATCAGGGTTTCCCAAATAATACCATCCTTGAATCCTGCATCTTTGTATGGACCTGAAATAGCAAAAGGCGAAAGCGGTTTATCAGTGTTTACCACCTTTTGAACCATATTGCTCAAAATGGAAGAAGCGTGTTCTTCTTTGTAAACCAAGGTATTGATGTCATTGGCTGCTATGTACGCTGTTGCGTTATGCTCAATGAAAGCACCACAATCAAAGTCTTCATCAGGTATCGGAATGGAACCTTCTGGAATATGCGGCAAGCCTTCAAGCCGTTTAACGATTTCTTTCAGGTTCGCAATGTCTTGTTTGTATGCTCGCTTCTTTTGGTTTTTGAGTTCTTCAATGACCATAGTGGAAACGGAAAGTTTTACATACTCTTCCAATCCGTTTTCCTTGATGAAGGTATCGAGTTCATTATAAGATTTGCCAAAAGTGAAAGAATTATACACGACTTCCTTGCCCAACATATCACGCAATACGTTGGTGTCAAATACAATCAATGTTTTAATTCTATAAGCCATAGCCGATTTTCACAAGGTTTTGTTTTATCGCTTCATCTAATTCATTGGCTTTCTTCATTTGTTCTGAAAGGGTAGAAGTAAGCATTTGCATTTTGTCGTCAAACGCTTGTCCGTCTTCTTCTACTTGCTTAAAGTCAATGTATCGCCCTGGGGTCAGGATATAATTGTTTTTGCGGATGTCCTGAATGTTGGCAGACTTGCAAAAACCCGCAATGTCTTTGTATTCGGCAAATTGCTCTTTGCTTCGCCACTTGTGGTAAATGTCGGCAATATTGGCAATGTCATTGTCTGTTAGTTCACGCTGTTTGCGGCTTATCATTGTGCCAAATTCCCTTGCATCAATAAAAAGCACTTCGTTGGTGCGGTTTCTGAATTTGGTGGTTTCGGTTTTGTTGCGAGCCAAAAACCACAAGCAAGCGGGAATTTGCGTGTTGTAAAACAACTGCGAAGGCAAAGAAACCATACAGTCCACCAAGTCGGCTTCAATCATTGCTTTTCTGATATCGCCTTCGGTGGCTATTTCAGAACTCATACTGCCGTTTGCCAAAACAATGCCTGCCGTTCCGTAAGGGGCAAGTTTACTCACAAAGTGTTGCAGCCAAGCGTAGTTGGCGTTTCCTGTTGGCGGTATGCCGTATTTCCATTTGTGGGTTTCGGCTTTGTTGATATTGTAATCGCTCACGTTAAAAGGCGGATTGGCAATAACATAATCCACTTTCAATTCAGGGAATTTGTCGTTCATCAAGGTATCGCCCAATTCTATTTTGGCATCAATCCCACGGATTGCCAAATTCATTTTTGCCAATTTGTAAGTGGTCGGGTTGCTCTCTTGTCCGAAAATGGAAATTTTTCCTTTGCGGTGTTCGTGCATTTCAATAAAGCGTTCGCTTTGCACAAACATTCCACCGCTACCACAACAGCCGTCATACACTCGTTTTTCAGGTTCGGGGGCGAGCATATCCACCAAGATTTTCACAATGCTTTGCGGTGTATAAAACTGTCCGCCTTTTTTGCCTTCGGCATCTGCAAACTGTCCCAAGAAATATTCAAACACAAAGCCTAAAACGTCTTTGCCTTTTCCGTTTCCACCTTTGCTCAACGTAATTGAGCCAATCAGGTCGATTAGTTCGCCAAGTCTTTGCTTGTCGAGTGCAGGTCGGGCATAGTCTTTTGGCAAAACACCTTTCAAAGAAGCATTGTCTCTTTCAATGCTGTCCATTGCTTCGTCAATGTCTTTTCCGATTGTCGGCAGTTTTGCTCTGCCTTGCAGCCATTTCCAACGTGCTTGCGGTGGCACATAAAAAACTCGTTCGGCTGTGTATTCGTCTTTGTCTTCTGGGTCGGCTCCCGTTTCGTGTTTGGTCGCTTCTAATTGGTTGTAAAGTTCATCAAAAGCATCTGATATATACTTCAAGAAAATCAAACCCAATACAACGTGTTTGTATTCAGCCGCATCCATATTGTTGCGTAGTTTGTCGGCTGCTTGCCAAAGGGTTTTTTCTAATTCTAAATTCTCACTCATTTGTTGTCTGTTATGCTAAATTTTAATTGTCAAAGTTAGTTTTTTAAATGCCTTGTCGTTCTGTCGAACCGTGATTGTTGTCAGTCGGTGCATTGGGGCAAAAGCAAATGTGCTGCATTGCGTTGGCTTTGAGCGTGGGGATGCAGCTCTTTTGATTTTGCTGAAGCGTTGGCATTTTGTCTTTCATTTTTCTGTTCGTTTAATGTTAGCACTGTCGTCTTTTAGGGTGAGGCATAACGTTACGCATATGCCTAGTGGCGGATTGCGGACGATTCAACTGTCAAACCGTGGAGAAGTTTGAGCGGGCGAAAAGCCTTGCAAAGTGCAGTAAAACCGCCATTAGGTATATGCGATGTTAGCGGCTGTGTTTTCCTTTTGCTTCCAATTTCTTACGATATTTACAATGTCCATAACATAATCTTCATCTCTAAATCCTGCTCCTCGAACTGCTGGGTGCCAAGTATGAATATACAATTTATCACCTGTATCGTAAAAAGCGTTACCGTACTCAGTATATTGCTTTTCTGCTGTTTCCAATCCGTCAAAATCAGATTTGTAAAAAAACTGCAATGTATTTCCAAATATTACGACATTTGGATCATATGTTTCAATTTGTCGTTTTAGTAATTCTATATTATCATAATAGGCCTGTTGTATTTCATTGCCTACAGAAATGCTACCTCCAGGGATTTTTTTTATGTTGATTATTGCAATTTCTTGTAATGGTTCAAAAGATTTCTCGTTGCTTGCATCTGGAATTTCGCTCCATTTACAATCTCTCAAAATACCATAAGTTGTATAAATCAATCTTTTCAATGTTGGAACACTTTTTCCACACCGACATAACCATTCTTTATCTTTAAATTTTTCTAGGTAGCTCCAAGTATTTGATTCTGAATTTGCTTCTTTCAATATCCATAAAATCCGATATTTTGCATTAAGATATTTTTCAGGCTCAATTATACCGTCAATAACAAAATGACTTTCCTTATCTAATCCGATTTGCTGAATTTGTTTAGTGATTGCATTACATTGATTTTTGAATGCCTCTAGTGTTTTCATTGATTTATTTTTTAGAAATTTGGGCAGAAGTTTATTCCCCTGCCCAAATCAACACTAAAGGATTGTAACTTCTAAATAATTATTTGAAATATGAACGCTTTCTAAAGTTACTCCATATTTCCTCTGAAATGCATCAGCAATCTCTTGTTTTCCTGCACTCAATAAGTTTGGTGCACTTGTTTGTTTAGACAAAAGTTCCACATCCATTCCTTTTTCAAAACGAGTTCCTTTATGATTGAAACTGTTCTTGAGTTTTACACTAAATTGTGCCATAATCATTGTTTTTAAAATTTCTGCTTACTATTATCGGGTTATCAGCATTTCCCATATCATGAAAATTGACATAATATTAAGATAATTCACGTCTTGCAAACATTGCCGCTAACATTTGTGTATACGCAATACAATTGTGTATATATTTCATATATCCACCGTCCTTGTTTTACTAATTCATAGAATACTAATACTATATAAATAATTGTGTATTTTAATGTAATTGCGTATACAGTCCTTTATTTGGCAGTTAAGGTTGCTGCAACTCGGGAACATACGTTTCTCATCAGTACCAGGTTTATAGATGCAAAATAACAATTATTTAGATAAACAACGAAAGAAATCAATAGATTCTCTCCAAAGGTTAAAATAATAAGCCTCTAATATCTTTAAAATCCTAAATTACTCTGGATTAATTAATCGTCGCATACCTCTTCTCCGGATTCAGCAGCTTCAAATTTATCTCCAGCCTCTTTTTTGCCGTCAGGTTTACATACCCGGCCGTGACATCTTTCTTCGTACTGTGTCCGACCATTTTCCTTACGATGATCGGATTGACAAACATCTCACTCACAAGATGTGAAATGTAGCTGTTTCGCGTGTAGGAGGTGGATATATTGGGATCCAGCTGAAGCGTTGTCGCGATCTGTTTCAAGGACGAATTGATCGGTTCCAGGGCAAAATTGATTTGACGTTTGATGTTTCTCTCATTCTGTATTGTCGGTTCAATGCCATTCAGGAATGGGAATATATATCCATCCTGTTCTTTATTCCCCTGCCGGTTGATGATCTCAACCATTGGTGGCAACATCGGAGCATAGATGAAGGTCGGTTTCTCTCCCTTTCGCAATGTTTTTTTTCTTTGAAATACTATCTCTCCGGATGGTGCATCGATGTTTTCATAGCGCAATCGGCAGAGATCTCCAAAGTTCAAGCCATTACAGTAGAACATGAAAGCGAAGATGTCTTTTGCGAGCAATAGTTGCGGATGATCGGTTTCAAAATCCTCTATTCTCCAGATATCCTCGATCGACAGTGCTGTCTCTCTTCTGCCTCCTTCCGGGATGATGTACTTGCCCCTTTTCGTGCCAAATGGATAATGCTTCTCGCTGATGTACGGGGTCTCCCCCTCTTTGTTGTTGATCAAGGCCCTGATGGTCCGCATATATAGCCCTATGGTCGAGTCCGTGATGCCTGTTTCTCTCCAGAAAGTCTCACATTCGTTGAAAAAGCCTGGTGTCAATTCCTCGAATTGGATGTTAATCTGGATGTCAAGTTTGTTTTTTCCTTTCGATTTGTACTTGTTTTTCGTACATAGTTGAATGAATTCTTCTTTCTCCTTTCTGTTCCGGAGGGTCTGGTAATATTTGAATCTTTTCAACGCATTCTGCGTTGTCCGGTAGATGGAAGCGTTCCCTATGCTGTACTCCATCTCCAGCGATTCAATCTTTTTCTCAAAAGCTTCATTCACACTGACAGTCGTTCTATTGTTCAGTAAGGCATCCAACGCTTCAAAGGAAAATGAGTTGTTTACTGCAAGTTCATCGATCACTGGTCTTAATGTAATTTCAAAGAAACTTTGCAATGTCTCCTTGAACTTGCGGTGTTTTTGCATTTTTCGATTCAGGAAATCATCCCATTCCTTTTCATCAAACTTCAATCCTGTAAAATAGTACGCCTGTTTTCTTTGATAAGTGATGCGCCAGTAGATTGGATTCTCTGATTCACTATCCCTGTTCTTGATTTTGCGAATTAATGCAACCTTTACTCCATGAAACGTATAGTCAATCATAACATTACAGTTTAAATTAGGTCATACATAGGTCATACAAATGTATAAAAACATCCCAAAATAAGAACAAATAACGATAAGATTTAACACTGTTAAACTCGTAAACAGCAGTAAATCAATATAAATATAAATATTGGAAAATAACGGTATATGAAGAAAAAAGCTTCCCAAGCTGAGGGTCGTGAGTTCGAACCTCATTTGCCGCTCAAAAAATGGAGAGTCAGAATTTACTGCCTCTCCTTTTCATATTCAGGAAGTCAATGAATTCCTTGCCCTCCAAAACCTCTACTTCATTACACAATCCAAGGACAAACCTACCCACCCCTTCAAAACTACATACTTGGTCACTGTAAATGTATTCCTTATCCGAAACGGATACTGTTTTGTCAATTGTCAATGGGTACTCTTCGTTCAGCAAATTTGCTGCAACCATGGAGAGCTTGAGCTTGACAAAATGAGTTTTGGTAGATGAAAACCGAAAGGAGTCTGTCACAATTTTCACATGCTTCTCTTGGTGTGACCAACTGTTGCCTGTATGGAGCACCTCTCCTATCCTCGAAACCTTGAACGATTTGCATATTCCGCTTGAGATTTCGTAGCAAAGGATATCTACCATGTTTACGCCAAATTGAATTGGTTCAACCACCCTGTCAGAGACATTTCCACTGTGGGAAGACCTGTAATCTTTCAATAACACCTCTTTTTCCGTTGCTATTGCATCAAGCAAATTGTTAACCACTGCCCTGGCATTTTCATTCACAACTATATCGGCAACTTTATTGTAATCGTAAAGGTTGTAGAGTTTGTTTTTGATGCCGTTCACAGCCGGATTCATGGGATCCAGGGCTTCTATCGCCCTTTTTAACACATATGCCTCTTCCTCTGTAAAATAAACCAAATCGGCTATGGTTTTGAAATGTCTTGATTCCCTTGCCAGCCAAACCATTCCATTGTGTTTGTTGACAATGAATCCTACCGATTCAAACGTGTCTATATACCTGTATACACTTCTTTGAGATATTGATAAAATTTCTGAAAGTTCGGCAACAGAATATCTTTTGCCCTTGTCTGTAAGCAATTGCATTACACGTAATAATCTTTCAAGTTTTGGTTGGTCCATTATTAATTGGTTTACTGTTTGCTAATTTAGTCATTTTTCGGTTACTTTGTGTAAATTAAAGTAATGACAGACACCTACCAGAACATGGCCCTGTTCGGGGTCACGATAGAAAACCTGAATAAAATATTAGCTACCGCATTATCAAAGGGCGGGGATTATGCCGACCTCTATTTTGAATCCAGCAAGGCAAACGAGTTGTCTTTGAGGGATGGGCAAGTCAACTCTGCAGGGACTCACGTAGATTATGGCATGGGCGTCCGGGTTCTTTCTGGTGACAAGACCGGATATGCGTTTACAGAAGTCACGACTATGGAGGAGATGATCAAAGCTGCCAAAGCGGCTTCTGTCATCGCATCCCAAAACAAGAGCAGGATAGATGGTTTCCCTGTTGCACAAATATTGGAAACAAAGGCGGGCAATGGTTATTACCCTCAAACCAAAGAGTGGGAACACATCTCCGTTTCACATAAAATCCCTTTTCTGCAAAGACTCAACGGCAAAATATTTTCTTCGGACGACAGGGTAAACAAAGTAATGGCTAGGATCTCAGATTCACAATCTTCTATCCTTTTTTATAATTCAGAGGGTGTATTGGCTTCTGATGTCAGGCCTATGTTATCTATAGTTGCAACATGCATAATGGAGAGCAACGGGAGGATAGAAAACGGAAGTTATTCAAGGAGCTACAGGGGTGGATTTGAATTCCTGACAAATTCATTAATAGACCATATTGCAAAAGAGGTTGTGGCCAGCACCAGTTTCCTTTTTAATGCAACCCGCCCCAAAGGTGGTCAAATGCCTGTTGTAATGAGTGCCGGCAGTTCCGGTATCCTTTTACATGAAGCAATAGGACATGCTTTCGAAGCCGATTTCAACCGCATGGATACTTCAATATTCTCCAATAAAATGGGGGAAAAAATTTGTTCCCAAGAAATCTCAGTAGTTGATGATGGAACAATCCCATTCAACAGAGGATCAATCAACTTTGATGACGAAGGTGTTCCTTCCCAAAAAACATATATGGTCAGGGAGGGTATCCTTGAGTCATACCTACACGACAGGATCAGTGCAAAGCATTATAAAACCAACCCTACCGGAAACGGACGTCGGGAATCTTTCAGATATATGCCTCTGCCAAGGATGCGGGCTACCTACATGGAAAACGGGAAAAACAGGGAAGAGGATATCATTGCATCTGTGAAAAAAGGGATTTTTGCATTGAATTTCAGCAATGGCCAGGTACAAATAGGAGCTGGTGATTTCACTTTTTTTGTCAAATCGGGATACCTTATAGAAAACGGCAAACTTACCCAACCTGTAAAAGACATAAACATTATTGGCAATGGTCCGGAAGCTCTTGCGAATATTGTTGCAGTAGCTTCCAACAACATTATAGATGATTCTACATGGACATGCGGGAAAGAGCAGTATTGTCCTGTTTCATGCGGGATGCCTTCTGTATTGGTTAACAAATTAATAGTTGGCGGGAATGAATAAAAACATGTTACAAAAAGAGAGGGCAAAAATTGCTTTGGAATATGCAAAACAATCGGGATGTGACAATGCTCGGGTTACATTGAGTTCTGCAACACAAAGTTCGTTCACTGTAAGGAACAATCAAACAGAAAGGATACACCAGTCCAAAAGTGCTTCGTTGTATATCCAGCTTTTCACAAACGACAGGTATGGTTCCTTTTCTACAAACCGTATGGAAACGGCAGAATTGAAAAAATTCATTGAAGAAGCTGTACGGGTGACAAAATTGGTTACCCCAGACACATACCGTTCATTACCAGATAAATCTTTATACTATACGGGTAACGGAAAAGATTTGGAGCAACATGATAATTCCACATCAAAGCTTGAACCTTCTCAAAAAAACCAGATTGCTTTTGATTGCTCATCTGAGATTTACAAATCAGATCCAAGGATTATCTCTGTCAACAGCGAATTCTCTGATTTGGATGACTATTTTTATATGATTGATTCACAGGGGTTCGAAGGCGAATCCAGACAATCGTCCTTCTCTTTGAGCTGCGAATGTTCTGTCAAAGGAAAAGGTGAATCCCGTCCCGAAGGTTGGTGGTATGAAAGTTCAATATTCTTTGATAGCCTCAAGAAAAATGAGATTGGCAAAACTGCTTTGGAAAGGGCCCTTTCAAGGTTGGGCTCGGTAAAATTGAAATCCGGCAAATACAATATGGTACTTGAGAATACTATATCCTCAAGGGTTATTGCACCGATAATCTCGGCCCTCAATGGAGCATCCTTGCAGCAAAACAACTCATTCCTAAAGGATATGGCTGGGAAAAAGGTGTTTGACGGGAATTTCCGGTTATTCGACAACCCTCATCTTGTAAAACATGCCGGATCCCGGTATTTCGATGGAGAGGGAATAGCTACCAAACCAATGGCAATTATTGAAAACGGAGTTGTCAATTCATATTTCATCAACACATACTATTCCAAAAAACTAAAGATGCCAGTGACAATAGAGGGGCCATCCGTACCAATGTGCAAATATTCAGAATCTCCAGGCAATAACCCATCTGGAAGGGACCTTGGTGAAATCCTGAAACATTGCGGGAACGGAGTATTGGTCACAGGGTTCAATGGTGGGAACACAAACAGTTCTACCGGTGACTTTTCCTTTGGTGCAGAAGGATTTGTGTTCGAGAACGGGGTAATAAAACATCCTGTGAATGAAATAAACATAACAGGGAACATAATCACCCTTTGGAACAACCTCATTGATATCGGAAACGACCCCAGAACAAGCAGTAGATGGCTCATTCCCACATTAGCATTCGAAAACGTCAATTTTAGCGGCATATAGACTATGAAGAAACCTGGAATAATCGTATCCCTTGTACCTGTACTAGTGTTGATTGCAATAATTTTTGCAGGTGTAAGGATGTTTGGAGAAGATGTGACATCCGGTCCATCCCAAATTGCATTGATCTTCACTACTGTTTTAGCTTCTGTAATCTCTCTGGTCCATTTGAAAATCCCATGGGATAAGCTTGAGGCGGGAATGATGGACCATCTGACCAAAACCGGTCCGGCTATATTCATATTACTTATGATAGGCGCTTTGACAGGATCGTGGATGATAAGCGGGGTTGTCCCGGCAATGATCTACTACGGATTGAAAATAATAAGCCCTTCTGTTTTCCTGCTGGTTGCATTTTTGTTGTCCGGGATGGTTTCAGTCATGGCAGGAAGTTCTTGGACAACAATAGGAACCATAGGAGTTGCTATGCTTTCTGCCGGGCAAATCCTCGGTTTCCCGGCTCCTTGGTTGGCAGGTGCAATCATTTCCGGAGCCTATTTCGGAGACAAGATATCCCCACTTTCAGATACCACAAACCTCTCTGCATCTGTAGCAGAAGTTGATCTTTACGTGCATCTGAAATATATGCTGGTAACTACAATCCCGGGGTTTGTGTTATCTGTCGTATTCTTCACCATAGTTGGTTTTGTTTTGCCTGTAAACAATGCCCTTGACATTGGCAACCAATTGAATGTTATAGAGGGGACTTTCAATATTTCTCCTTGGCTATTGCTGGTTCCAGTCTTCACAATCACACTGATTGTAAAAAAAGTATCTCCGTTTATAACATTGTTCAGTTCTGCTCTGCTTGGTGCTTTGGTTGCTTGTTTGTTCCAACCACAGATTTGTGCACAAATATCACCTGACAATTTCTCAAAAACAGGAACATTCCTCTATTCATCCCTTAAAATGCTCTCTTCCAATGTATCCATAGAAACAGGAGATGCCATGTTAAACAACCTGACCTCTACAAGTGGTATGTCGGGTATGCTCAACACAGTGTGGATCATCCTCTGTGTTGTCACCTTTGGTGGTGTTATGGAAGCAAGCGGGATGATACAGACAATCACAGAAAAGATGATGCATTTGATGAAGAACACAGTCAGTTTGGTCTCCTCTACAGTAGGAACCACAATCTTTTTCAACATGACACTTTCTGACCAATACATGGCAATCTTGCTGCCGGGAAAAATGTTCTCCGAAACATACAAAAAACTTGGTTACGAACCAAGGTTGTTAAGCCGCACGTTACAAGATTCTGCAACAGTCACCTCTGTGCTGGTTCCCTGGAACACTTGCGGGGTTGTGCAGTCCAGTGTTTTAAACGTGGCAACTTTGGCTTACCTGCCCTACTGTTTCTTTAACCTTATAACACCGGTAATAACAATTATTGTTGCAGCAATTGGCTATAAAATATCCCGCAACAAATCTTAGCATAATATTTGCATAAACAACTTTTTTTAATCAAAACAATTTATCCATGGAAATAGGAAAAAACAAAGTAGTATCACTTTCATACACACTTACAGTTGGTGGAGATGTCATTGAGACAGTCAATGCCGATAATCCTCTCAAATTTATTTTCGGAACAGGTTACTTGCTGCCCAAATTTGAAGAGAATGTATCTGGCAAGAAAATTGGTGATGGATTTGATTTCATACTCTCTGCAAAAGAGGGTTACGGAGAGGTAAACAGCGATGCGATTGTTGAATTGCCAAAAGATATGTTCATGGTTGACGGTGCAATAGAAGAGGGCCTTCTAACTGTTGGCAATGTGCTGCCTATGCAGGATTCAGAAGGGAACCGTCTTCAAGGTACCATAGACCAAATCAAAGATGAATCTGTGGTTATGAACTTCAACCATCCTTTGGCCGGGTCCGAACTCAACTTCAAAGGTGAGGTTGTAGAGGTAAGGGAAGCTACAGAGGAAGAATTGGCCAGTGGCCTTTTTGGTGAAAAAGCATCATCTTCATGTGGCGATGGTGGCTGCTCCGGTTGCTCCGGCTGCTGATCGACAATTCTGTATATCAAAAAAAAGAAGCTGTCCAAAACGGGCAGCTTCTTTATTATATACTAATGCTCTAAATAAAATTACAAAGCATCGTTGTAGTCTGTCTCTTTTAGAGGAATCCTCCAAGTCCAGTTGTTTTGTTCATTTGGCTGTACTGTAACCGCCAAAGTTGAAAGGAAACTACCTCCGTCTGCATGGGTTTTCCTAACCACAGGATCTTTCCATCTCTTTAGGTCAAACCAGTCGAAACCTTCTCCCCAAAGTTCTATTGCCCTGTAAGTCTTGATCTCTTCAAGCAGAGCAGCTCCGGTTTTGTCACAACTGTATTCAGTATCCCTTCCGCTGTCCCTGTTAAGGGCTTCCAGGGCATCCTGGGCACCGTCAAAGTCATTTTGGAAATATTTGGCTTCTGCCTCTATAAGGTACATTTCTGAAGAGCGGAAATGGTTCAGGTTACCAACACCCGGAAGGTCCTCTGCTGCAATCTTGAACTGCATATATGCATAGGCAACGGCAGTTGAATAGAGGTTAGGATACAAGCCCATAGCATAATTCTTAAGTGCAGAACCGCCTCTTCCTGTAGCAGTATCATAAGTAATACCATTAGGATCAAGGAACAAATCTTTCCTTATATCGGAATCCGGAATCTTTTCGTAAAGTTCACGGCTGATGCATTTAGGATAGTTCCTGACATTACTTGCATTAGAATTGTATGCTATATATGCATGGTAAGAGTAGTAATACAAAGTTTCATCCGGCGCACCATAGCTACTCCATATCCACTCACTTGTAGGTGTGTAGAAACCAGCCTTGTATGCAGTGTTGTTCATCAACGGGTAACCGTTCCTGGCATTTACTGCCATGGTTGCAGCCTTAGGGTAATCTTGGCGTGTGATTGCAGCCCTTGCATAAACAGCGTATGCTACATTTTTATCGGGATCGTAATTGTTGTCCCTTGTCAAGCCAGATGATGTGTACAGGTCGATAGCCACATCAAGGTCGTCGTAAACCTGGCTGTAGACTTCAGCCAAAGTAGAAAGTGGCATCTCTCCTGTAGATTCATCCAGTCTCAATACCAACCCGTCTGAAGCACCGTTATTGGAATCAACCCATCTTACACAATACAATTGTGATAGCATGAAATAGCTGTATGCCCTGAATGTAAGTGCCTGTGCTTTTATGAATTCCTTCTCTGCTTCAGGACCTTCAGCATCATCTATGTTATGTATGATTGTGTTTGCATTACCTATGATCATATAATAGTAGTACCATGGATAGTACAAATATAGGCTTGATGTATTATCATGATAAAGAGCGTTTATTATCGATGCCCAACCTGGAAGGTTCACATAAAAATGTGCCCCAGGATAGTTTCCATACAACATTTTTATTGTACCCTCTCCATTGAATCCTTGGGAACCTAAATATTGCCTTGTCATCAATTTATTGATACCATTGATTGCCAATGCAGCATTCTGTGTAGTTTCGAATATCGTGGGGGTAGCGGTGCTGGAAGTGGGCTTGGTATCCAGGTAATCCTTGGCACATGAAGCCAAAAGGACCAACCCGGCAATTAAAAATAATATTTTTTTAAACTTATACATAGCTAATTGATTTACAAATTTATAATCTAATATTCAGGCCAAGCGAGAATACCCGTGCTGTAACAAAAGCATTGTCATTGGTTCCTGCAAATGATTGCTGTGGGTTCATACCCTGTAATTTAGTGAATGTAGCAAGGTTGTCCACGGAGAAATTCACAGACATGCCCGATATATCCATTTTGTCAGCAATCCTTTTTGGAAGGGTATAGCTCAATGCTACGTTTTTGACAATAAAATAAGATGCATCAATCAACCATCTGCTGGAAACAGCATCGGTGAATTTACTCTGGTCGTAGTTTGGCATAGGGATCCCCTTAGGGTCAATCCTGTTTGCACTGGTATAGACACCTTCACCCGGTACTCCATCCCATGCATTGAGCAAATCTTTGTGCAATGCACTTGGGTTTGCAGTTACCGACATCAGGTCTCTGTATGAGTAATCTATTGTTTTGCCACCCAAAGAGTATGTGAACAATGCAGACAAGTCAAAATTCTTGTAACTCAAAGTTGTATTGATACTACCATAAAAATCAGGTATTGCACTGCCACTCCAATCCTTCATTGAGTATGAAGCGTTGGTTGTATAGTAGTCATCGTCTATTTGGACAAGATACTCAGCAGGGAATTCGGTTTTTCCTTCAACAGCCTCTCCTATGTAATATGCTTCCATATCCGGCTTGTACAAAGACATCCCGGTCATTTGGTCTACACCTACAAACTGGTACATCCAGAAATCGTATATTCCTCCACCCTCTACATATCTCTTGGTTCCGGAGATTATTCCTTTTTCACGGTTCTGTTCAGGCAAGGTTACAATCTTGTTCTTGAGATAAGTGCCATTGAGTCCAACATTCCAGTTGAAATCCTTGGTTCTTATGATATCTGCATCAATTACAAATTCAAATCCCCTGTTGGAAACCGACCCTAGGTTCTTGGTTATTGTAGCCTCTGCAGAAGAGGTAGAAGTTGCACCGGCAGACAAAGGAAGGTTCACATCAAACAACAAATCCTTTGACCTTTTGTCAAAATAGTCCAGGCTAACGTTCATCCTGTCAAAAAGGGTTGCATCTATACCGATTCCAAATGAACTGGTTGTCTCCCAAAGGATATCTGCAGCTTCATTTTGTGTTTTGTAGGCAGCACCAATATTGGCATTTTGCGCCATACCATACAAAGCGAGGTAACCATAATAATCTACACCAGCATCATTACCAACCTCACCGTAAGAAGTACGTAATTTGAGCGAGTTGATAAAATGCTTGGTACCTGCCATGAAATCCTCTTTTGAGATTGTCCAGCTACCACCGACAGACCAGAAGTTACCCCATCTGTTGTTTGGATGGAACCTGGAAGAGCCATCTCTTCTGAATGAAGCCTCTGCAAAATATTTGTTATCGTAGTTGTACCTGCCCCTTGTCAAATAACTCTCCAAACGGTAGTTGTTCTGGTAACCGGTAAGGCTTGTTATCTCTGTGAAGTTTATCAGTTCCGGACCACCTTCAAATGTTTCTGTTGTTTTGTAACCATAGGTGTAAGAGTAATTGTAGCTGTAATTCTCATGACCTGCAAGAAGGTCCACGTTGTGAAGCCCAAACTCTTTTTTCCATGTAAGTTGCTGTTGGAAAGTATAGTTTTTATACCTGTAAAAAACACGTTTTGCACGACCTTTGTTACCGGCACCATCACCAATTATAGCATTGTTATAGCTCTGGTTTTCTGAATTCCTGAGGCTGATATCACCTTTGATGGTGAATTTGAAATCATTCAAGAAATCGATATCAACAAAGGCCTGGCTTCCCAATGTGTTCCTATAGGTACGGTCCATGTCCAGTTCAGTCTCCCATACTATATGTCTGTCAATATTCTGAGGCCTGGCATACAAACTACCGTTGTCATACTGTTTGTTCCCATCACTATCCAGTAAATACTCCCCGGTATCCATATCATGCAAGTAAACTGGATATATTGGGGACATGTTCCGGGCATAATTGAACGGATTTATGAATGCAGAAGCACTTCCGGCATCACCAGAGGTACTGTTGGAAATCTGGTGCGACCCGGATAAGGTTAGGCCAGCCTTAACCCATTTTTTAGGCTGCACACTAATGTTTGCCCTTCCTGTGAAACGTTGGAAATCGGATGATTTCACGTAACCCTCTTCGTCCAGGTAACCTGCAGAGAAATAATAACTGCTCTTTTCGGATGCAGCATTTCCTGTTACAGTGTAGTCTTGCCTGTAACCAAGTCTTTCAATGTAATCGTTCCAGTCCAAATCGTCATAACCCGGAAGTAACCTGGCTGTGCTTACCATTTTGCCGTTTGCATCAAACAAAGCAGTCTCCGGAGCACTGAAAACATTGTACTTCAAATAAGTAGGAACCAATGTACGGGTTGCCTCTTCATTTGCTGCCAGAACGGTTGGGAAATCATTTGCCTGGGAAACCATAAGGTTGTTCCTGTGACCCTTCCACATTACTTCCATCCACTCCTTGGCATCCAGCCTGTCGTACTCTTTGATACCCCTGTTGTAAACACCTTGGTTTACGTTGGCAGTAAGTTGAACTGTGTTGCTGCTCCCCCTTTTTGTAGAGATAAGTATAACACCATTGGAAGCCCTGTTCCCGAACAATGCAGAGGATGCTGCATCCTTGAGTACGGATATGTTCTCAATATCCTGTGGATTGAGGTCAGATATGTTTCCGCTGAAAGGAACACCGTCCACAACATAAAGAGGTGCATTTGATCCGTTCACAGAACCAAATCCCCTGATCCTGATGGTTGCATCAGAGCCCGGCTCACCATATGTGTTGTTTACCTGCACACCGGCAGCCTGACCTTCCAAAACACCGGAAACACTTGACACAGGACGCTTTTCAATCGCCTTCGTGTTTACAGATGAGATGGAACCGGTAATGGATTCCTTAGGTGCAGTTCCGTATGCTACCATCACAACTTCTCCAAGTGTTACGGCATCATATTCCATTTTTACGTCCACAACGCTCCTGTTCTCTACAGGCACCTCTACCGTTTTATATCCGACAAAGCTAAAAACAAGTGTTCCGTTGGATGGAGCATTGATCACGTAAGAACCATTGTCAAGGGTTGTTGTACCTCTTGTGGTTCCTTTAAGATGAACAGATACAAATGCCATTGGCACGTCTGTTCCCAATTCAGTCACAGTTCCTTTCACTTGAATATCCTGGGCAAACAGGACATTGCAGGCAGAAAACAGGAAAACTGCAATAACTAGGCTGAATCTTTTCATTTAAAAAGTTTTAAGTTAATAATTAAATATTGATTGTGTTGCGAGCACAAAGATAAAAGAAAATTTGAAATCCAATATATAAACTTAAACTATTTTTGACTCTGCTTAAGGCCTGGTACAAAACAGCATTGCCAATTTTTGAAAAAAAATCATATCTCGTTTATCCTGGAAACAGGTGCAATATTTGGACTGGCCCTGTGACCCGACAAATAACGATAGTAACCAGCAATTCCTATCATGGCTGCGTTGTCCGTGGTATATTTGAATTGTGGCAAATAGGTATTCCATCCCCTTTTTACTCCTTCCGTTTCTATTGTTTTCCTGAGCAAGGAATTTGCAGAGACTCCTCCCGACAAAGTAATCTCCCTTATGGATGTTTCCAAAGATGCCTTTACAAGCTTTTTCATCAAAATATCCACGAGTGTCTGCTGGTATGAAGCACAAATATCATTTATGTTCCCTTGGATAAAATCCGGATCAGCCTTTATATTATCCCTCAGGAAATAGAGCAATGAGGTTTTTATCCCACTGAAACTGTAATCCAATCCCTTTATTGAGGGCTTTGAAAAAACAAACCTGTTTGCATTACCATCTTTTGCAAGTTTATCAATTACCGGCCCTCCCGGGTAACCTAGGTCAAGCAGTTTGGCACATTTATCAAAGGCCTCACCAACCGCATCATCTATAGTTTTGCCAAGTACTTCGTAATTCAACGGATCTACCACTTTTATTATTTGGGTATGCCCTCCCGAGACCAACAAAGAGAGATAGGGAAAAGAGGGAGTTGGTTTATCTTCTCCGGGCTCTGTGATAAAAGGCGACAAAAGGTGGCCTTGAAGATGGTTTACATCTACAAGAGGTATATCCAGAGCCATAGCCAATCCTTTGGCAAAAGAGGTGCCCACAATCAAAGAACCCAACAATCCGGGACCACGTGTAAACGCTACCACATCAATCTCCCTTATTGTCAATCCAGACTCTTTCAATGCCTGGTCTACAACAGGTACAATGTTTTGCTGGTGCGCCCTGGAAGCAAGCTCAGGTATAACACCTCCATATTTTTTGTGTACCTCCTGGGTTGCCATTACATTGGACAACATCACTCCATCCACCAAAACAGCGGCAGATGTATCGTCACAAGAGGACTCAATGGCAAGGATTCTAATGTTCATACAATTTAAAATATCAAAAGGGTCTTTATATTAGGTATTGCTCTGTGATTTTGATTATTTTTGTGCAAAATTAGCGAACCTATCCGGATATTAAAAAAAATAGCAGTCATTATCCTTATTATAGCAGCAATCCTGCCTATAGGGGCCTATCTTGCACTACAGTTGCCCTCGTTGCAAACTTATGCTGCAAAAAGGGCTGCTATTGCAATATCCAACAAGATAGAGGGTCAAGTAAATATTGGGAAGGTCTACTACATTTTTTTCAACAGGTTCATTGCAAAAGAGGTTTCAATTACAACAGGCAATGATACTCTTCTGGAAGCAGGAAAGATTTCAGTTAAGATAGATGCTTCTGAACTTTTAAGTGGCAAAGTAAGGGTCAATTACCTAAGGATGGAAAACGGAGGGTTCACCCTGACAAACCTGACTGATTCAACAACCAATCTGGATTTACTGATTGGCAGAGGCAACAACAATGAGAGTGACAGCTCTGCAAACTTGTTCCCGGATATCAGGGCAACCCGTCTCACACTTTCCAACTTCTACTTTTCCATGAATAACCCTTTCTCCCCCGGGTTTGGCAAAAATGACGGATCTGTCAATTTCAGCAACCTCTTGGTTTATAGTATTGATTTGGATGCAAACAATATTGTAATGGACGGGAGCTCCATTACTGCCAACATCAAAAACCTTAGTTTCAAAGAGAAAAACGGTTTTACCCTGGAAAAACTTCAAGCTGGTCTTACATTTACACCTGACAGTATCAAATTGGCCGGTTTATTTCTGGAAGATGGAAACTCCTCCTTGAAAGCCCCAAAATTGGATTTGATACTAACAGGACCAAAAGCATTTTCTGACTTCACATCAAAAGTTAAACTGGATATAGACTTTGACCAATCAAAAATAAGTTTCAGGAGTATTGCTGCTTTTGCCTCTTCGCTTTCTGACAACAACCTTGTTATTAATGTCCATGGAAACATTAACGGTCCTGTTTCCAACTTAAAGACAAGGGGACTCAAAGTGACATCCGAGTCCGGGTTGACATATCTGGAATTGGACGCAAGGATAAACGGGCTTCCAAACACTCAGCAAACAACTGCATTTATAGATATAATAAACAGCACAACAACCACCAACGACCTGGCATATATACTATCTTCCTTGAACGGGAACGAGCCTGTGCAAGCCCTAAAAGATATTTCACCACTTGTCAAGTACAATTTCACAGGAAGGATTGCAGGGCTGTTGGACGACTTTGTAGCCAATGGCAACCTGACTTCAAACATAGGGGAAGTTTATATAGATGCCTTGATAAAAAGCAACCAGGAGATAAAAGGAGCCATGGACATACACGGGTTTGTTCAAACCAAAGAGCTGGATTTAGGGCTCCTTACCAATAGCAAATCCATTGGAAAACTTACTTTGTCCAGCGGAATGAGTGCTTTCCTCAGGGACCAAACCAAAGGAGGTCCACGATTCATACTTGATTCCCTTAACATAAAGAAAATCGAATTCAACGGATATCCATACAAGAACATTTATGCTGTAGGAAATTACGGCAACAACACATTCGATGGCAAAGTAATTTGCAGGGACCCCAACCTTGACCTGATTTTCCAGGGCTTGATAGGAACTTCACCTAACAATACAACAAACTCATATTACGATTTTTATGCAGATGTAATATATGCAAACCTGGCGGCATTGAATTTTGACAAACGAGATTCACTCTCTGCTGTATCCCTTACCACAATGGCAAATTTCACCCAAAAGCCACAAGGTGACATAGAGGGAACCATAAACATAAGAAAATTGAACTTTGTGAACAGCAACGGAACTTTCCCCATAGGTGATATTTCGGTACAATCAACCTCCTTGCAAGACAACTTCTCTCTTTTCCTTAGGTCTTCTTTTGCAAACGCCTCCTACAGGGGAACCAATTTTCTCACTAATTTTGTTGACAAACTCTTGGATATCACTTTACATAGCAATCTGCATGCAATTTTCCCGGTCACAAAACCCCATAAGGTACAAAAACCAAGCAGCTATTCATTCAACATTGAATTCAACGATACCAAATCCATATCACAACTTATCCTGCCTGGTCTTTTCATAGAGCAGGGCAGCACATTATCTGCAGAGATTGACAACAACGACAACCTGGAGGTCCAAATCAAAAGCAAGGATTTGACTTACAACAAAACATACGCAAAAAACCTTCTCCTGACCATTAATGGCAACAAACAGTCGATGGATGCATCAATTTCATCGGACATACTTCATTTTGGAGGTTTAAGCCTGGATAGTAGCAAAGTAAGTATCAATGCAAATGACAACCTAGTAAAAATCAAAAGTGAATACACAAACAAAGGTGACCTGGAAAACCGCCTGGACTTCGTTACAGATATACTTTTCACATCTACCGGGACAAAAGATCCGCTCATCACGGATATTACCATATACCCTTCCGAACTATACCTGAACGGGCAACACTGGAATTTTTCGGGTTCAAAGATTGTCAACCAGGACAGCACTTTTGTTTTCCATGATTTTTTCCTGAGAAGCGGTGAGCAATATTTGGGGATTGACGGGATAGTCTCCCAAAATCCTTACGACACTGTTTTTGTATCACTCAACCAACTTGAAATCTCTCCCTTCAATACACTGTTGGGTACAGACAACCTTTCAATTGATGGTAAATTGAGTGGGAATGCCTTTGCAGTAAACCTCTACAAACAACCTCAAATCGTTGCCAATTTCAAAGGAAAAGAGATGATTGTGCACGAGCATCTGTTCGGAGACCTGGATATCGAAAGCTGGTGGATGGACCAAAACAAGGAATTTGGCATCAAGATATCCAACAAGCTGGATGGAAGGAACCCATTCGTTGCACAAGGAATATTCCGTCCAAAAGATCAATTTATTAAAATAGACGCATCTCTGGACAACTTATCTGTTACATATTTTGAACCTTTTTTAGAGGGTATTGTGTCAAAAACAGGTGGAGGAGTTAGTGGCAATTTGAGCTTGGAAGGAGATCTGGACAAATTGGAATTGACAAGCAACAACACAATGTTAAACAATCTGTCATTCCTTGTGGACTTTACAAAAGTAAACTATGTCCTGAACGGACCTGTTATCCTTACAAAGGACAGGATAAACCTCAATAATGTTGCAATCAAAGACCTTCACGGCAACACAGGACGGGTTTCAGGCGGGTTGACACACAACTATTTCAAAGACCTTTATCTGAACACAACCATCCAATTCAGCAACCTGGAGGCATTGAATACTACTGAGGCAGACAACTCATCCTTTTATGGAACTGCTTATGGCACGGGAAGATTGGCAATAACCGGGCCTCTTGACAGAATATTCATGGATATTTCCGTAGCCACAAACCGCAACACTTCAATACATATTCCTTTATCATCTGCAACAGAGGTATCGGATAACAACTTGCTTACATTTGTACAACCTCAATCTGCCAAATACGATTCAAACGGAAACCTGATAGAAAAAGAAGTTAAACAAGGAACCGAACTAAGTGTGAAACTGAGGGCAAATATGACACCTGATGCAGCCATGTTGATAGAGATTGACAAATCTGTTGGGGATGTCATTACAGGTTACGGCAGTGGGCTTGTGACTCTGGACATTAACCCTTCCAAAGATATTTTCTCCATACAGGGCGACTACCGGATCCAAAGCGGATCTTATAAATTCGTATTGCAAGGGTTTATAGAGAGGGACTTTACAATCCAGGAAGGCGGCAACATTGGTTTCAATGGAGATGTCATGAAAACCAACCTCAACCTTACCGCAAATTACAGGACCAAAGCTGCAATCAATACTCTTATTGCCGATACCAGCTCTGTTTCTACCAGAAGAACCGTAGACTGCCAGATAAACATGACAGGCCAACTTATGAACCCAAGGCTGGGATTCAACATAGATATCCCGGACATAGACCCCATTACAAAGGCCAGGGTAAATGCAGCCCTTAATTCGGAAGATAAGGTTGTCAAGCAAGTAATGTCATTATTGGTTTCAGGGAGCTTTATTCCGGATGTTCAATCAAGTATTGTGAATAACTCCACTTTACTATACTCAAATGCAACCGAAGTGCTGTCCAACCAAATCAACAAGATTTTCAACCAACTTGATATTCCTTTGGATTTGAGTTTCAACTACCAACCTGGCCAAAACGGAAGAGACCTGTTTGATGCTGCAGTCTCTGCCCAGCTTTTCAACAACAGGGTCATTGTGAACGGGAATATCGGAAGTGCAAAATATATGGACAGGACCGGGGATGTTGTAGGAGACCTGGATGTGGAAATCAAATTAGATGACAAAGGTCGCTTCAGGGCAAAAGCTTTCTCCCATTCGGCAGACCAATACTCAAACTATTTGGACAACAGTCAAAGAAATGGTGTAGGTTTGGTTTACCAAGAGGAGTTCAGTACATTCCGGGAACTAATCAACAGTCTCTTTTTCAAACGCAAGAAGAGGAAAAGAACACAATCGGACAAAGCAATGATCAAACCAAGGGAAGATCAATTTATCCAATTCAAAGAGTTACCTTGATAATCTTACCTATTTGTTCCTTGTTGTATGGTCTTTCTACCCTTATGTAATTCCTGGTATAGCCAAACATCTTTCCCCCTTTGATAGTTGATTCAAAAAGAACTTCTTCTGTACGTCCTTTGTTTTCGTCAACGAACTTCTCATGCAATCTCTCTGAAAGCCTTGTCAAGATTGCCACCCTCTCGTTTTTGACAGAATCCTTAACTTGGTTGTCGTAGGCAGCCGCAGGTGTGTTTGCCCTTTTGGAATATGGGAAGACGTGAAGGAAAGATGGCTCCAGGGAATTCAAAAAATCGTGGCTGTCCGCAAAATCCTGGTCGCTCTCCCCCGGAAAACCTACAATCACATCTACCCCAATGAAAGCATGAGGTATCTTATTCCTTATTGCCTGCAACCTGTCCAAAAACAACTCCCTGTTGTAACGACGTTTCATTGCTGCCAAAATCTTATCGGATCCAGATTGCAAAGGAATATGGAAATGAGGTAAGAACTTAGGATTGGAGGCTATCAAATCAATAACTTTGTCCGTCAATAAATTCGGTTCAATAGAAGATACCCTTATCCTCTCTATTCCCTCAACGTTGGCCAATGCTCCAAGCAGGTCCGGAAAACTTTCACCAGTTGTTTTTCCAAAATCACCTGTGTTCACACCTGTCAACACTATCTCTTTAATACCTTTCGCAGCAATTTGGCATGCCTCTTTAACAAGGAAATCAATTGTGTGGTTACGGCTTTTTCCCCTGGCCAATGGGATTGTGCAATAAGAGCAGTGGTAGTCACATCCATCCTGTACCTTCAGGAAAGAACGAGTCCGGTCATCAGAAGAGTATGCAGGAAAAATTGTTTCCACTTCTGATATCGCACACGAAAAGGACCTTGCAGCTGTGTGGACAAGACCTTTGGAATCTTCTGCCCTCTTAAGTTCGGAAACCTTGATATATAGATTTGACTTTTGATCGGCACCCAATACCAGGTCAACTCCTTCTATGTCCAAAAGCTCTTGAGGATTAAGCTGTGCATAGCACCCGGTAACAGCAATTATTGCATTACTGTTCAATTTATGAAGCTTGCGAATTGCATTGCGGCATTTCTTATCGGCATGCTCTGTGACAGAACATGTGTTTATCACATATATGTCAGCTTGTTCTGTGCTTTTAACTTTCTGGTAACCATGCTCCATGAATTCCCTTGCAATTGCAGATGTTTCAGAGAAATTCAGTTTACAACCGAGTGTTACAAAAGCCACTCGATTGCCCCGTTGTTTGCTTTCTGACATTCTAATTGAAATTTTTAGACAATATTAGCCTGGAGGCCTCAACCTTACCACCAATCGGTGGGTTGATTTTTGAAATTTCAACCCTGATTGCAATAATAGAAGGATATTTCAAATGACATTTTTCTATGATCCTTCCTGCCACATGTTCCAGAAGTTTGGATGTCTTTTCCATCTCTGCCTTTATAATATTGTATAGCTCCTGGTAATTCAAGGTGTCAGCCAAATCATCACTAATGGTTGCTTTCGAAACATCTGCTTCTACCGACATTGATACCACGAATTTGTTTCCAATTATCTGTTCTTCCCTGAAACAACCATGATATGCATAAAACTCCATGTTTACCAGTTCTATGCTGCTTCTTGAAAATTTATTTTCCATCATAAAATAAAAACACAAGGGATTCTATTGAGTTCCGGCCTCTCTTTTTTCCATTGTGCTATGGTTTTTGTAGCTATAAATTCACTTCCGGTGGTTATGCCGGCAGCCACCGTGAGCGTTGTAACATCTGAGCAAACCTGCAAAAAATCGGCCAAAAGAGCATTGTTCCTGTATGGCGTTTCTATCATTATCTGGCTTTGTCCCGACCTTGCAACATGTTTTTCCAACTCTTTTATCTTGGATCTCCTGTCATCTGACTTTACTGGCAAATAACCAATGAATGAAAAATTCTGGCCATTCTTGCCAGATGCCATCAAAGCCAGCATCAAAGAAGAGGGTCCGGTAAACGGAACAACCTTGATACCCTTGTTATGAGCCTTCATTACCAGGTTTGCTCCCGGATCTGCTACAGCAGGTAGTCCTGCTTCACTTAGCAACCCTACATTTTCTCCCCTTTCCAAAACAGAGAGTATAGCCTCCAACTCTTCTTCTTTTGTGTGTTCGTTTAGCAAATACAATTCCAAGGAATCTATTTTACCTTTGAACCCGGCTTTTGACAAATACCTTCTACCACTCCTCAACTCTTCCACTGCAAAATACTTCAAACCAGTCACAGCTGCAAGGGTTCCTTCCGGAATAACATATTCAAGAGGCATTTCTCCCAACGGAGTAGGAATAAGGTAAAGGCATCCTTTCATTATTTAAATTTTCGCAAAGGTATGAAAATTTCCTACCTTTATAAAAGCAAAGAGAGTAACATGAGCATCATCACATTTCTAGGAACAGGGACATCACAAGGTGTTCCCATCATAGGTTGCAAATGCAGGGTCTGCACTTCATCAGACCCAAAAGACAAAAGATTAAGGTCAAGCGTACTAATAGAACAAGATGGCAAACGGATATTGATAGATGCAGGTCCGGACTTCAGGCAACAACTCCTAAGGGAAAATATTGACAACCTGGATGCAATACTATTGACCCATGAGCATAAAGACCACACCGGAGGTTTGGACGACGTAAGGGCAATCAACTACCTGAAAGAGAAAGCCCTTCCCATTTATTGCGAAGAGAGGGTACGTGAATCTTTGGAAAGGGAATATGCATACGCTTTTTGCGAAGAAAAATACCCTGGGGTACCCGAATTTGATATCAGGACCATAGGCAATTCCCCATTCAATGCACAAGGTGTAAAAGTGCAACCAATAAGGATACTGCATTACAAACTTCCAATACTTGGATTCAGGATTGGGGATATCTCCTACATAACAGACGCCAGTTACATTTCTACGGAAGAACTGGAAAAAACTACAAACTCAAAGATACTTGTGCTAAATACAATCAGAAGAGAGCCTCATATTTCCCATTTCTCACTCGAACAAGCTATTACTACTGCCCGCTCTGCCTCCCCGGGGATATGCTACTTGACACATCTGTCACACCAGATTGGCACCCACAAAGAACTGGAAGCCTCTCTCCCTCAAGGCATTCATGCTTCTTACGACGGGCTTAGGATAGAGGTATGAAAACTAAACACCATTGATATGGACATAGGAATTACAGGAGCCGGAGGCTTCATAGGTAAAAACCTCACTAAAAAACTCATTTCAAAAGGATTCAATGTCATGGCCCTGAGTCGTGGATTCACCAAAGAGCAAGTTGAACATTGCGATACAATAATCAACCTGGCAGGCGCAACAATAAACCAAAGGTGGAGCAAAAAAAATAAAAAGGCCATTTTGGAGAGCAGGGTTGACACTACCAAAAGATTATGTAGATTTATAAAGGAGTCCGGCAGAGTGAAACATTTGATAAGTGCATCTGCCACAGGTATATATTTAGCAAACCCAAACATAAAGCATACAGAAAATGATTATACCGAAGGTACCGGGTTCCTTTCTGATGTCTGCAGAGCATGGGAAAATGAAACCAAATGCCTGGAAGGCAATAAAAAACTAACTATCACCCGGCTTGGCGTGGTTTTAGATCCAACGGGAGGTGCCTTGAAACAAATGATCCTCCCCTTCAAAATGAAAGTTTGTACAATTTTGGGTGATGGCAACCAATTCCTTTCCTGGATATCAATGGAGGATCTTCTTGAAGCTTATCTCTTTATTATCGAAAACCAAATTACAGGAACGGTCAACATGTGTGCACCATATCCAATCACAAACAAAGAGATATCATCTCGTATATCTGACCGTTACAAACCTATTGTCAAAATCAGTATCCCATCACTCCTAATCAAACTTACTATGGGTGAGGCCTCCAAAATATTGTTAGATAGCACTTATGTAACATCTAAAGTCCTGGATAACAAATCATTCCTCTTTAAAAACCCCAAACTCACACTCTAGATACCAAAAAAAAGCCATTTTTTTTGTAAATTTGTAGGAATTCAAATTAATATTTAATAAAATGGCATATAATACACTCAACAATTTTAGAAAAAAACTTCCCGAAATTTTCAATGCTGCAAAAGAGAGTAGTTGTGAGGAAGAGTTTTTCAATTCCCTTTTGAAATTGACAGACAAGATAATTGAATCCGGAGCAGATTCAATTATGGTTAAAAATGCCCTTTTGGTAAAAGATATGCTCTCTTACGAAGCCTCCTTCATAAATGAATTATCAAGAAATGAAAAAGTATATATAGAGACTTTCTCTTTATTGTGGAATTTCTTAAAAGGCAATATCCCCGAAGGCACTTCAACAGATTTGTACACTGACCTTTACCATATATTGGCCAACATGACAGGGGCTGTCAAGAATACCGGTTACTCCGAATACAAATTCAACAAGCACATGAAAAGGTGGCCTATGGGTCTGGACAAAGAGATCAAGGCAAAAAGGGAATCACGCAAAGAGAAGATAATAGAACTTCTAATCCAGAAAATTGAAAAAAGAACAAACACCTCTTCTAAATATTTCTTTGAAAACGACCTTTCCCAAGAGCAAAAACGTGAAAAGGTCAGAGTATGGTGGAACGATTTCAGGTTCCATCTGTCAATGGCCATAAAAAGCCCGTCAGAACTCAACACCTTCATGGAAGAGAGCCTCTCTGTCAAAACAATGAGAATGCTCAAGAAGGCAAAAAACAAAAAGATTCCATTTTTCATAACACCATATTATATCTCACTTCTTTGCCCCGACGTGAATGGTTTCGACGACAATGCCATTAGATCTTATGTATTATACAGTGAATCACTTGTAGATACTTATGGCAATATCAAGGCATGGGAAAAGGAAGACCAAGTCACTACCGGCGAACCAAATGCCGCAGGGTGGCTCTTACCAGAAGGGCATAATATACACAGAAGATACCCAGAGGTTGCCATAATGATCCCAGACACAGGAGGCAGAAGTTGCGGTGGATTATGTGCATCATGCCAAAGGATGTACGACTTCCAAAGCCAACGTCTCAATTTTGACCTTGACTCACTCAAACCTCAAGAGAGCTGGGACAAAAAGTTGATAAAACTCATGAAGTATTTCGAAGCTGACTCCCAGCTTAGGGATATCCTCATTACCGGCGGAGATGCACTTATGAGCAGGAACAAAGTCCTGGAAAAGATTTTGGATGCAGTTCTTAAAATGGCTGCCAAGAAAAAGGAAGCCAACAAAAACAGGGCTGACGGGGAAAAATATTACGAAATCCAAAGGGTAAGGCTAGGTTCCAGGTTGCTTGCATACCTTCCCATGAGGATCGACAAAGAATTGATCCAGATTCTTGGTAATTTCCGAAAAAAAGGGTTGGAAGCAGGAATCAAGCAATTCGTGGTTCAGACCCATTTCCAAAGTCCACTGGAAATTACTGTAGAGGCAAAAAAAGGAATAGAGGCTATCCTATCTGCAGGATGGACAATCTCCAACCAAATGGTATTCACTGCAGCAGCTTCTCGCAGGGGACACTCTGCAAGGCTCAGACAATCCCTGAATTCACTGGGAGTTGTTACCTACTACACCTTCACAGTTAAAGGTTTTGAAGAAAACATGGAAGTATTCGCACCAAACAGCAGGTCCATGCAGGAACAAATGGAAGAGAAATCTTTCGGTAAAATGAATGAACAACAAATAAAAGAACTTAACTCAATTTTCAGAAAAGGGGAGAATATTGCCGCTTCACTTAATAAGTTCATGAAATCGAACGCATTACCATTTGTGCCAACAGACCGGAATGTCCTCAATTTACCGGCAATTGGCAAAAGCATGACCTTCAAACTGGTAGGCATATCAAAAGAGGGTAAAAGGATCCTTGAGTTTGATCATGACCACACAAGGGAACACAGCCCAATCATAGACAAAATGGGTAAAGTATATATAATTGAAAACAGGTCTGTGATGTCATATCTCAGGGAATTGGAGGCTATGGGAGAAAAGAAAGAGGAATATGCTTCAATATGGAATTATACCTCGGGAGAGACAGAGCAGGTTTTCCCTCTGTTCAATTATCCAAGGCCTGGTTTTGAACCAACCAAGGAAATAACAAATTTCAAATATTCAGATTAACCTATTACTCCGGAGCCAATGAGCTCATCTTTGGAATAGAACGCTGCAAATTGCCCCGAAGTTATCCCTCTTTGGGGCTCTTTGAACAATATGTATACATGGTTACCTCTATCCACAAGGGTTGCCTCTTGAAGTGGTTGCCTGTACCTTATCCTGACCAGCAAATCCCTGCTCTCATCCTTTTCAAGTTTCAAATCGGGTCGCACCCAATGCATTTGTGATGATTCAATTGAAAGGGCTTTCCTGTAAAGTCCCGGATGGTCCTGCCCCTCCCCAACATATACGATGTTTTCTGAAACATCAGTTGAAATCACAAAAAGAGGATTCAGATGACCTCCAATATTCAACCCCTTCCTTTGTCCTATTGTATAGAAATGGGCACCTTGGTGCTTACCAATAACCTTACCCGATTTTGGGGTATAGCAATAAGGCTGTGCCAATTTTTCCAATTCAATATCGGTCAAAATATCTTTGGACTGTAATTGGAATAACTCATTCCCAATGTAAAAGTCATTGAAAACCTCAATAACGTTGCCCTCTCTGGCTTCTAATTTTTGCTGGAGGAACACCGGCAAATCAATTTTCCCGACAAAACAAATCCCTTGCGAATCCTTTTTGTTTGCAGAGGGTAATTTGGCCTTGGCAGCCAATTCCCTTACCTGAGGTTTGGTAATATCACCTATAGGAAAGAGTGCCTTGGATAATTGTTCCTGGGAAAGCTGGCATAAAAAATAACTTTGGTCTTTATTGCCATCCTTTCCGGCCAACAATCTGTAAACACAATTTCCATCTTTGTCCCTGAACTCTTCCTTACGGCAATAGTGTCCGGTAGCTACATAATCCACTCCAAGTTCAAGCGCATGCCTAAGGAATGCTTCAAACTTTATCTCGCGATTGCAAAGAACATCGGGGTTTGGAGTCCGTCCCATCTTGTACTCCTGGAACATATAGTCCACTACCCTTTTAGAATATTCTTCACTCAAATCTACAAAATGGAAAGGTATATCCAGTTTCCTGGCTACCATCTCTGCAATTGCCCTGTCATCTTTCCATGGACAATCACCAAACAAGGTACCTGTGGTATCATGCCAATTTTGCATGAAAAGGGCAATTACTTCATGTCCTTGTTCTTTTAACAAATAGGCTGCTACACTGGAATCAACTCCACCCGAAAGTCCAACTGCAATTTTCATAATGATTTGTTTGAAAAAGAAAAAGGGTAAGCTTGATATATCGCACCGCTACAACCACCTACCCTTGCTGCCTTCCGACCCTGGGGGAGTTCAGTGGGAGCTGGTCGTATATGACTTACCCCGCACAAAGATAATACAATTTTCCAAAAGAGAGAAAAAACTATCTGGGAAGATTGTCAAAAACAAAAGGAAGAAGTGCAGATGTACTTTCCACAACCTGCGTAACCCCCTTGCTGCCAATTATTATCCTTATAGGAATTTTTCCTCTTTGCTCCGATTCCGCTATTACTTGCCTGCACGCTCCGCAGGGATATGTGGGCGATTCAAGTTCCTTGCCGTTGAAAAATGCAGTGACGGCCAATTCCAGCACTTTTGCATTTGGATACCTGGCGTGGGCATAAAAGATTGCAACCCTCTCTGCACAAAGTCCAGAAGGGTATGCTGCATTTTCCTGGTTGCTTGCAGATATTATTTCTCCATTGTCCAACAACAAGGCTGCACCCACCTTGAAGCCCGAATATGGGGCATATGCACCCATAGCGGCCTTCCTTGCCTCTTCCAGCAATTTTGATTCTGTTTGTGGTAACTCCTCTTTATTGGAATACTCACTATATTTTATTACAAGTTCTTCCCGCTTCATCCTTTTTTATTTGTGATTGATGCAAAATTAGTAATTTTGCCGACAGAGTGAGGAATAATATGCATGCCAAATACAAAATATTCATGGTTTTCGCCCTTATGGGCTTCCTTAGCAATGCAATCTATTCCCAAAACAAACACCAAGAGGAGTATATAATCCGTTACAGCACCATTGCCATTGGTCAGATGGAACAATACGGAATACCGGCCAGCATCATTTTGGCACAAGCCTGCCTGGAATCATCTTTTGGAAAATCTAGGCTGGCAGTAAAAGCGAACAACCATTTTGGTATAAAATGCCATGACTGGAAGGGTGAAACCATCAGACATGACGATGACAAAAAGAACGAATGTTTCCGCAAATACCAAAATGCCACAGAATCCTTCAAGGACCATTCCGAATTCTTACGTTACAGAACCAGGTACAGGGCCCTGTTTGAGCTGGACATCAAAGATTACAAAGCATGGGCACATGGTTTGAAAACTGCCGGATATGCTACCAACCCTCAATATGCGCAACTACTTATCAATTTGATAGAAAAGTACTCATTGTACAAATACGATACTCCAGGCACTATACTTCCCGATTCTCCAGGCAAGGTGTTGTCTGCACAAGCATTAAACCCGCAAACGGGTTCACATTTCTATGAAATTTCCTTGAAAAGGGCTATTTCCACCAAGAATGGTGTTGCATTTGTGATTGCCATGGATGGGGAGAGCTACTCTTCCATTGCAAAGGAATTTTCTCTGTTCAAAAGGGAATTAATCGGGTTCAACGACCTGAAAGGAAGTCCGACATTGAAACCAGGAACTTTGGTGTATGTACAAAAGAAAAAGAGAAGAGCTCCCCTGGAAACCCCAAAACATATTGCCTCTGGAAATGAATCTTTGCAGGAAATATCCCAAAACTATGGCATAAGGTTAAAATCATTGCTAAAAATCAACAACTTTGATAAAGATCACATTCCCAAAGAGGGATCAACCATTAACTTGATTGGAAAATGAAAAAAATCCTTGTTTTCATATTATTGATAATATTGTCAGTAACCGTGGCTTCTACTTTTGTCATATGGAATATTGCATTGAAAGGGAACACTCCCGGCAAGAATGTGACTCTTTATGTTTATCCGGGGACATCCGGTAACGTACTGTCGGAACAACTTGATTCTGCAAACGCAATCCTGGATCCATTGTGGTTCAAGGTAGCATCCAGGGCATTCAAATTGAACGACAAGGTAAAAGCCGGAAGGTACATTATAACCCCGGCTATGACAAACAGAGGGCTGGTAAGGATGTTCAACTTAGGACTACAGTCACCCCACAACCTTATCTTGTCCGGCAACATCAGAAGCATGGAAAAGCTTGCATCAATAATATCTGGCAAGATATCAAGCGACTCTGCAAAGATATTGCAAACCCTCAAAGATAAAACCTTGATAGATTCTTTGGGGTTTGACAAATATTCATTTCCAGGGATGTTCCTGTTGAACACTTACGAAATAT
>Ga0334901_1000564_pt1 | contig 49710 bp, 47 predicted proteins | sample GraSluR3_MG_3_FD_207216 | JGI IMG/M metagenome (GOLD analysis project Ga0334901, IMG submission 207216) | Sludge microbial communities from methane-producing bioreactor in Wageningen University, Netherlands - Granular Sludge_15_08-R3 | ecosystem: Engineered > Bioreactor > Anaerobic >...
TCCATTTGCATGCGGTAGCCGCATACGGTTTAAGTTGTTCTTATTCCCAGTATGCTCGGTGAATCCACGTTTTGCAAACTGGGAGGTCACTTCATATTGTCTGGAATGCCGGTCTGTTCAGTTTCTCAGCCAACATATCACGAGCTTCGAAGAACCATTTCAGGTAGACTTTCTGTTCCTTTGAGAGGTACTTGAACCCCGGCAACTTCTCCCATCCCGGTTTATCGGGGCCTTTTGGCAGTGCTGCTGTTTTCTGTAATTCACTATTCTTTCCCACGAGGTCTGCCTGAAGAAGTTCTTTCTCCAGTACTGAACGAACAGCAAACAGGTGTTCCACATCACTTAGTGCATAATCAATCAGATTTTTTCTGAGGGGTCGTTTAAGCCAGTTCGCCGTCTGGTTCCCCTTTTTTCCCGTAGATGCAGGTATGCTAAGACATCGTTCAATAAGTTTGGTAAGATTTCCCTCAAACCCAAGTAGTTTCGCAGCTATTCGTAGATCGTACACTGCCTTGAGCGTAATACCGTATTGTTTTCTCACAAGAGCGGCATCACTGGCACAATCAAACATTACCTTCTCAAGATTTTCATCTTCTAATAATGCTTTCAAGCCATCCGGAGAGACTAAAAAAGGATCAACTAAGAAATAAGAGACACCATCGAATACCTGAATAAGACAGAGGTGTTCTCCATAGATATGTAAATTAAATTCACCTTCAAAATCCAAAGCAACAGCATGAACTCCTCGTTCATGCCATTGCTTCATTTGTGTATGTAACACCTCATCTGAATCAAGTAATCTATATGAATAGTCTGCCATGCATACTCTTTTATGGTAAGGTTCTGGGAATAACCAAATTTAGAATAATTCCCACAAGCGTTGCAAGTGCGACTCCGCCCATCTGGAACTCGAGACCTCCACCAAGCGGGAATGCAACTAAACCACCGCCAATACCGATAACAAGTATAACTGAAGAGATGGTGAGATTCCGCTTGTCCTTATAATCGACCCCACTCTCTACAAGATTCCTTAATCCACTCGATGCAATAATTCCAAACAGAAGCATAGAAATTCCTCCGATTACAGGGGAGGGAATAGTTTGAATCAATGCACCAAATTTTGGGAAGAATGAAAGGAATGTTGCAACTATTGCTGCACCACCAATTACCCATACACTATATACCCGGGTAATCGCCATAACACCAATATTCTCACCATACGTTGTGTTTGGAGGTCCTCCCCAGAATGCTGCCCATGCTGTCGCAATACCATCTCCAGCAAGTGTTCTATGCAGACCTGGGTTCTGTGTAAAATCTTTCCCGACAACGTTACCTAACGTAATGGTGTCTCCCAAGTGTTCGGCCATTGTTGCGAGAGAAACTACAATGAACGTAATCACTGCAACCAGGTTAAATTTAGGCACCTGAAACAGGGGCAACCCAAACCATGCGGCAGACTGTACTCCGCTAAAATCAATCAATGCGTAGGCGGGGACAATTGTTCCCAAAATCAAAGTGAACAAATAGCCGGAAATCAATCCAATCAAGATTGGAATAATACTGAAGAATCCTTTGAGAAAAATATTTGCGATTACCGTGACAGCGAGTGTAACCACTGCTATGGAGAGATAAACAAGACTATAATTCCCCGCTGCGTCGTTCATTGCCATGCTCATTGCGGTCGGAGCTAAATTTAATCCTATAACAATAATAACCGAACCGATTACCACCGGAGGTAATGCTCTTTTTACCCAGTCAAGGCCAGATGCACGAATAATAGAGGCAATTATCACATAAAAAATCCCAGCGGCAACGGCACCACCCATTGCGTATGAAACTCCGTAACTTGCGGAAATACCAATTAAAGCTGGTATAAAAGCAAAAGAGGAACCGAGAAAAGCCGGAACCTTTGCTCCTGTGATAAGAATGTATAAGAGTGTTCCTGTCCCTGCAGTGAAGAGGGCGGAAGTAACACTCAAACCAGTTAGGATGGGTACGAGGACAGTAGCCCCGAACATCGCAAATACATGCTGTATGCTCAGCGGTATCCACCTGATTAATGGTGGTTTGTCAGCTGGCATATAAATCCCGTCTCTCTCATGCATAAGCAGATACTCCTTTTCATTTGTCTCTGATTTCCAAAGAAGTGTACTAGGAGTCATGATTTCTGCCAAGAGGGAAAGGTCTATTAATTGTTATATACTATTGTTTTTGGTGAATGATGATCGCTCGAAATGAGGTATATGACAAAATACTCCTCAAGAGAACGCTTTGGGCCTACATCTCCTCTGATTACTCGCTTCTTTGCCATCTGCTGTCGATCCATAAAGCTTTTATACAAAGCGAGAGCGGGGTTAACTTCAACTGCATTTGCCTCATGCTTACCTAGCAGCAGCCAGGCCGCATTTCTATCAATAATAGTAATATGTTCAGCTAGCATACGCTCTCGTAATAGCGTCAACTCTTCAAAACGCAAATCAAAAATAAACTCCTCCAATGCATACACCATTGCATCCGAATCTGATGCAGAACTCATAAAATCCAACCATACTGGAGGGAGCATTGCATTAAGCCGCATAATTTCCATCGTTCCAAGAAGTGTGCCAAGTACAGGTACTATTGCGTGACGAACATGCCATAATTCACGAATAGCTAATGCAAATGTTTCAAGATACCCACTCGTTCTATGATCCCACATCCTTATGAGCTCATGTGCCGCCTCTTGAACCCACGGTGAATGGCTGTCTTGTTTTGAAACAAGTGATGTATAGAGGTCCTCGGCCATGAGCGTAAACAAGAGATCGTTGTATTCCTTATCGATATCCTCACGTAAGGAGATAAGGCTATTTTCTGATCTCGATAGCTTTGCTAAAAGCCCGAACACATGCAGTTTTGCAACGGTGAAGCCATGTCCTAGAACTGCTTTTGAAGGTAGATTAATAATATGATCCAAACCCTGTGAACAGAGTTTCTCAGCGAGTGTAGTAATTGATCGTTCCGAACTCTCATGAAAAAGATCAATTGTTGGTGATGGGGCTCTATCTACTATTGCTGCCAATTGTTCAAGGTCAGCGACTCTTGATTCAACAATGGTAGTAAAGGGAGAGTCCTCTTTCCGCAAAATGCGGATACAGGTATTCAATACGCATAACTCATCTTTAGTAAATGTTTTCACATGGATACCATCCTGATGCTGACTTATCTCTACCATAAGCGAGGCGTCATGATAAGTCTAGAGACTTGGAACAAACTTAGCTGATGTGTTATGCTTAAAGCCTCACATCCGAGGAGGATCTTATGCCCAACACCTTTGATCAAAGAGTTGCAACGGTTATGTTAGAATTGATTGCAATCAACTCACCTTCTGGTCATGAAGAACAGTTTCGCAGCCATTTGGAGATGCGTTTGAAAAACTTAGGTATTCAGATGAATTCTGATTCCTTTGGAAATATCTACGGAGAACTATCTGCCTCTCCTGGAAAAGAAAAAGATCCACGAGTATTGTTGAATTGTCATATGGATACGGTTCCAAATGCCGTTAATGTTACTCCTCAGATTGTCGATGGTGTAGTGAAAAGTGATGGTACAACTGCACTCGGAGCGGATGACAAGGCAGGAATTGCAGCAATACTTGTTGCTCTTGAGGAGCTTATCAGTAAACAGATTCCACACGCTCCTATAGTATTACTCTTCACGGTTGCCGAAGAAGTCGGACTCGAAGGGGTAAAAGCCTTTGATCTGAGTAAGCTTGGGACAATCGGGAGAGGGTACGTATTTGATGCCAGTGGTGCAGTCGGCACAGCAATTGTCAGTGCTCCAAGTAAAAGTGATGCAAAAATCATCTTTCATGGGAAAGCGGCACATGCTGGATTTACTCCCGAAACAGGAATTAGTGCAATTTCGCTCGCTGCCCGTGCAATAAATGAGATGAAACTCCTCAGAATTGATGAAGAAACAACAGCAAATGTAGGAACTATTCATGGCGGTGATGTAACGAATATTGTATGTGATCGGTGTGAAATAAACCTCGAGGTTCGTTCATCGACAACAGAACGAGTGAATCGTCACCTAGCTCATCTCGAGTTCTGTTGCATTAAGGCAGTAGGAGCCATAGGAGGATCATATGAGTTCTCCCCCATCGAATTATATCCAGGGTATTCTGTTAAAGAACATGCTCCAGAACTCAAACTGTTTGAAGAATCCTGTAAGACGATTGGTTTACCATTCCAGTGTGCACATACCGGTGGAGGTAGTGACGCGAACATCATGCGAAACAAAGGACTCCCAGTAATTACTTTGGGGATAGGATATTCTGGAGCACATGCAACAACCGAGTCCATTTCGCTCGAGGCTCTGGAACAACTTACTCAACTTATCATTCAACTGTGTAAACCTGCACAGTAACAATTTGAAGGATGTGTATTATGATTAACACGGTTTCAATTATCGGTATTGGTGCTGTAGGGGCAATTTATGCATGGAGACTGAGCGAACACCTAGGATATGATCGTGTTCGCGTAATTGTTAATCAAGAACGTTTTGAACGGTACACTCAGGAAGGAATTTTTCTTAATGGGAATCGAATTGACTTTAACCTGGTAACGCCACAGACAGAGATAGTACCTGCTGATTTACTTATTGTTGCAACCAAAAACCATCACTTGGCACAGGCAATTGTTGATATTCAGACTCATGTCGGTCCGAAAACCACGATTCTGTCGCTTCTTAATGGTATTGATAGTGAAAGAATTCTCGGGAATGCTTTTGATGCTTCTCAAATTCTGTATGGTTTTACTACTGCACTCGACTCCACGCGAAATAATACACATATCGACTTTTCAACAGAGGGTATTATCTATTTTGGTGAAAAAAATAATGAAAAAACACCACGAATCCTAGCCCTCATGACTCTATTTTCTCAAGCTCATATATCGTTTCAGGTTCCTGATAATATTGAACGAGAGCTATGGGCAAAATTTATGGTGAATGTAAGCATCAACACCATAAGTGCAATCACTAGAGGATCTTATGGTGATTGTGCCCAAATAACTCCAATAAAGGAGCTTATTATTCAGGCTCAACGGGAGGTCATCGCACTCTCGCAGGCCTTCGGTATTGAGGGTCTTGATGAGTCGTATATTGAGAAATATCAAAAAATCTTTGCTTCTCTTGAGTATGAAGGAAAAACTTCCATGCTCCAAGATATTGAGGCAGGAAGACCTACAGAGAATGATTGGTTTTGTATTCGAGCATCTGAATTGGGTAGAGAAATTAATGTCCCTACCCCCCTTATTGATGTATTGGGGATGCTTGCAGCTGGCAGCGAAGCAATACAGATTCGACACATTGCTGCCCATTAAAATATCTAACTCATTTTCTGGGAATTTTTTATGTAACGCTTTTTATCAAATAGTGGTAAGATGTAGGTGAAACATGTTTACCTACAGCATTATTCCCTGTATTGCATGTGTTACCTATGTGTATCTTGGAATTCTTACGTTGCTGATTGGAAAGAACACTGCAGTGCAAAAATCATTTGCGTGTCTCTGTGGTATGCTTGCCCTCTGGGCTTTTGGAAGCATTGGTCAATATATATTCCAAGAGCAGCAACTTGCTCTTCTTTTTGATAGAATTTATTACTTCGGTTCCGAACTGTTTATCCTTGCAGGTCTAATTTTTGTTATGTATTTGACGCAAAATTGGCAGAGTAAGCCACTACGCATCTTACTATTATGCATAGTTATGCGCATCACTATCTATCAGACAGCAAATATTGGATGGAACCTTATCGCTAAGGATTATCCAAATAACTTCTGGTTTATGTCACATCAGGTGATTGCAGCAATTGAATCGTACTGTATTCCAATAATTTTATTCCTCTGGATGAAGCGAACAAAACTGCATAGAGAACGAATGCAAGCGATAATAATCATTATAAGCACCTTAGTTGGAACCATAGTTGGTGTTTTAGTCGATTTCTTTGCTGGTTCTTCAGGAATACAGCCAATTTCTTCAGCAATCCCTATGTTATGGATGATTGCAATCTGGATAGCAATCACACACTATGGACTCCTGAGACATTCGCCAGCACAAGTGAATAGAGAACTCATCTACCTCATGAATGAAGCTCTGTTCATAATCGACTCTGATTGGAACATTACCGATCTCAATGGAGCGGCATTATTTCTTCTCGAACGAGATGTGGCTCCTAAAGAGCCCCTTCCTTTACATGAAGTATTTCAGGATGCTGAAGCAATAATGCACAGGATAGAAGCAGCAGAAACAACGCAGCAGAAGTACTATACAAAATCGGAGATAATACAAACCAGTCAGGGACACTTGCTCGCTGTAACAACAAGTTTCTCCATCGTAAGCGATAAATGGAATGACCGCATAGGTATTTTATGTATGTGCCATTTACAACAAGATCTCCATGCTTTCAGCCATCGGTATGCCCTCAGCCCAAGACAAACCGATATTCTTAGGCATATTATAAGCGGTAGATCACAAGGTCAAACAGCTGAAGCATTGTTTCTCAGTCTATCAACAGTAAAAAGTCACACTACGAGCCTCTACAACAGGCTTGGAATTTCCAGTAGAAGTGAACTTTTTGCCCTCTTACGAAGTGAAGCGTTAAAATTTACTGGTGCATGAAAGTGTCTTAATAGAGATAGATACCAGCGTCGATGATAGTTGATCCCCATGAAAGATTCCCCACACTATGCACGGCAAATACATTTGTTCCCGCATGAAGTACCCCAGCATCCAGAGGAATATCCACTTCAACATAATTCTGTGTTTCATGATTAAAACTTACATCCAGAATCTCCACTCCATTAATGTAGAACGTCGTGTCATTTCCTAATAAGAACGTACGAAGTTTTACCGTTCGTGCATGAGATTGATTATACATAAATTTCTTTCGCAGATAAATTTCTGTAGGATGTCCATCCGTACTATCTCCTGCAAAACGCAATCCAAATCTTGTAAGTAATGGAACATTTACCCATGGGGATCCAAATGGAGCCATCCCCCCTTTCCACGTATCATCATTAAAGTTTGCATTATTCCAGTCACTTGATGGCGTAGCGAAGGTATAAGCCCATCGTTGACTTGTATGTTCACTTGTTGGAACCAATGCTTGGAGATTACTGTGAATCGGGGCGGTCTCGGGATGATAATACCGTGTGTATGCTTCTGCTGCTGCCCTGAATACCGGTAAATCAATCAGTTCATCCCGCGTTAGGACGGTAGGTTCTTCGACCATCAATTCATAGGCATGAGGAAGATCTACTATAGCCATATTTGCATTCTCCCACGAAGCCCAGCTCTGCCAGAATACTGTCTGAGGGAAATTCTCGTCCATAACTTCAATCATACCTAGCTGATCCCATGTCTCAGAGTTTGAAAGGTTGTTGAAGTTTCGTCCAAGTTCACCAAATCCGAAGGGCTTACCGAGAGCCTTTCCGTTGTCTATAAAATCTGTGTAGTCGGATACTGGTGCATTAAGTAGGTCATCTCTGTACAAATCCAGTGCAATAATATCTACATAATCGTCTCCTGGATAATAATTATGGGGAGCTCCAATTGAAAAACCAGAAGCATTTGGAGAGAACACATACAGAAGATTATGTACTCCTCGTTCTTCAATGAGATACCGCTGCCAATATCGCCAGAGTTGAATGAATTGATTGGCATCGGTAGTGTACCACCAAAACCAAGGTCCATTCATTTCGTGAAACGGTCTGAACAATACAACAACGCCCTCATCTTGCAATCGTAAAAAGTGATCAGCGAGTAGATCAAAATCTGCCTGTAAATTGGTATGAGCTGTGGTTCCTTGCGTGTAGGCATCTGCATAGCCTCCACCAGTGTAAGTCTTCTCACGTGATCCTCCTCCCGTCCAAGGATTTATGATATGTGCAGATACTGTAGTAAGACCCCCATCTGCCCAGTATTCAATCAATGTATCGGTCTTACCCATGCTATCGGTAGCATGCTCCCCGTCATATGAAACTCCGCGAAAGTAATCAACACCAATCATCGCAGGCCACTTTCCCGTATCCTCAAACAAAGCAAGCATATTGTTATCAAAATCCCTTTGCGTACATTGATCACCAATGTGTTGACCGGAGATATATTTATTCTCATTTCGTAATGGAAGTAACTGTAGCCATGTATAGACTTTTCTCGTATTGACTGTAGCCTGAGAATCTATGGTTACACCGAACAAATCCCAGTTAGGAGCATCCTCATGAGGATCCTGCGGCCGAACATAATTCTGCGTTGGCGGCAAATCCGACTCCGGATACGGACAGGAAACTACACACATCAGCGTGATAAAGATTATGGGAAATACCCACACATATCTATATTTCACATCATATTCCTTGCATGAAGAGCTTACTGAAATGAGGGCAAATTAATACTCCCAATTGAATGCGAGCTCCGCCATGCCGAACACTTGACTTGTCAGACTTCCTTGGATTTTCTCACCTGCTGAATAGTATGAATAATCATTCACGTACCACCATTCAGAGAAAAATTCTCGGTACCCTCCAAAATAGGCTCCAGTTGAAATTGAAAAGTTATTCGGGAAACGCCACCTATACCCGAAATTTCCCATATACACAATTCCGGTATTGGAATATTTCGATTCCCCTGGATCTCCTACGTCTTCATCGCCATATATCCAGCAAACTTCAAGAACTCCACCAAAGTAGATCTGGTTGGGAGTGTTGGAGAATGAGTAGAAATATCGGTACCCTGCTCCAATCGCTGCAGAACCGATTCCCACTATCACGTCATCATCCCCATTCACCAAAGTGCTCATAAGACCTAGGCTATGAAAACGAAAACTTCCAAGTACAACTGCATTTTCTGTAATTTTTCTCTCCGCTTGAACAACGGGGCCAAATTGGAGAAACCCAAGAGGATTTACCGAGATTGTCCATGTAGGCAATGGTTTTTGTGCATCTTGGGCGAATAGATGTAAACCACTACAGAGAATAAGGAGACATACACACAGTACAAAGCCCTTTCCTACCAGTGATTTCATAATCATCCTCCTACACAATTTTTTCTAAGGATGTCATGATGAATGGTATTTGACTTCGTACCAAAGTATGAAAATGAGTAATTTTCGTTTAAATTTTGCAAAAAAAGACCGCCCAAAGCATGAAAACTCTGGACGGCAATCTATAATGAACTGCGAGGGGTATACCCCTGCAGGGAAGGGCGGATGCACCAAATACTTGTTCACCCGCTTTTCTTCCATGCTAGGTTAGCAACAGCAGCAGCCTGACTTCCCGCAACATTCGTCGGCTTTTAAATTATTCTCCATGACATTAAGCATATCTGCAAGTTCAGGAGGTAACTTATCACCAAATTTAGGATAGTGGTTTTCTCGAATATCGGCAACCTCTTTCAGCCAGCCTTCACGGTCCACACACAGGAGTTCAGCCATATCCTCTTCAGTCACACCCTCAGGACGATCAATAGCATCGGGAGTAGGCATAATGCCAATAGCTGTTTCCTGAGTCTTTGCAGTTCCTGCACAGGCTTCAAATACCCACTTCAGAACTCGGCTATTCTCACCGAAACCTGGCCAGAGCCATTTGCCATCATCTGTTTTTCGGAACCAGTTTACGTAGAAAATCTTTGGTAGCAGAGACTGGTCATGAGTCTTACCGATAGAAATCCAATGCTGGAAATACTCTCCCATGTGGTATCCACAGAAGGGTAACATAGCAAACGGGTCACGGCGAATTGTACCTGCTTTAAGATCAAGTGCAGCAGCAGTAATTTCGGACCCAACAATAGAACCGAGAAATACTCCATGATTCCAATCACGAGCCTGGTGCACAAGAGGTACGGTATGAGGACGTCGACCACCAAAGAGGATTGCATCGATGGGAACACCATTCGGATCTTCCCATTCGGCAGCAATACTTGGACACTGACTGGCGGGAGCGGTGAATCGTGCATTCGGGTGTGAAGCAGGCGACTGCTCCTTATTTCCCTTATCTTGAACCCACTTATTTCCTTTCCAATCAATCAACTCCCCTGGAGCGTCATACCCGATGCCTTCCCACCAGATATCCTTATCTTCAGTAAGAGCACAGTTAGTAAAGATTGAATTTTTCTGGAGTGAATACATTGCGTTAGGGTTTGAATCAAGAGAAGTTCCAGGAGCAACACCAAAGAATCCAGCTTCTGGATTAATGGCATACAACCGGCCATCGGCACCAAATTTCATCCATGCAATATCATCACCAATAGTTTCAACTTTCCAGTCAGGTGTGGTGGGAACCAGCATAGCAAGGTTAGTTTTTCCACACGCACTGGGGAACGCCGCAGCAACATATTTAGCGACACCTTCGGGATTAGTTATCTTGAGTATGAGCATATGCTCAGCAAGCCAACCCTCATCACGAGCAATGACCGAAGCAATTCGTAAAGCAAGACACTTCTTACCCAGAAGGGCATTTCCACCATACCCAGAACCATAAGACCAAATTTCGCGAGTCTCAGGAAAATGGGAGATGTATTTCTGTTCAATAGGAGCACATGGCCATATACCATGATCCGACTCACCGTCGGCTAACGGTTTTCCTACACTGTGAAGACAGGGAACAAAAGTTCCATCAGATCCGAGGACATCAAGAACACGTTCGCCAACACGGGTCATAATCATCATGTTGGTCACTACGTAAGCACTATCGGTTATTTCTACACCAATTTTAGCTATATCGGAACCAACTGGACCCATAGAGAAGGGAATAACGTATAGAGTACGTCCCTTCATACAACCATCGTACAGGCCTTTCATGGTCTTCTTTAACTCAACTGGATCAATCCAGTTATTAGTTGGACCAGCAGCCTCTTTTGTTTCTGCCGCGATGTAGGTTCTGTTCTCAACACGTGCGACATCTGAGGGGTCGGAGAAGAATGCTATACAGCCCGGTTTTTTCTCGGGGTTCAGCGGCGTGGCGAGCCCGCTAGCAACCATCTCGTCTACCAGTTGCTGATACTGTGCTGCACTTCCATCTGCAATCACAATGCCTTCTGGTTTGGTGAGGGCGGCGACTTCGTCGATCCACTTCTTCAATCCTGCATGTTTTAGATCTTGTAGTTTCATCCATTTCTCCTAAAAAATATTTCACAGCATGCGGTCTGTGTTTACTGCATATAATGAAAAACAGTATCGATTTTCACCCTTTTGGGCAAGACTTGAAACTCCTAAATATCTTGTATTTGTAATGTAATTATTTGATTTTAATCGTTTAATTTCATCATACTCAAAATTCTGTACATACACCATTGCCATCTTTGTTTGGTTCTTCTATGCTTTTCATGAGATGTGGCATAAGGGACAATCATGTACCTGAATGTTACGAGAGGTCAGCATGATTGAATTAACATTACCCGCCGGTTCCTTACAGTCAGCTCTTCAAGCCTTTGAAGGGGGAGCAGATGCCGTATACCTCGGACTGAGGAGTTTCTCGGCCCGAAAATATGCAACTAATTTCTCTTTTGATGAACTTGCTCAACTGAAAACTCTATGTGTGCAGAAGCAGAAAAATGTCTATGTAACATTAAATACCTTGCTCGATGATCAAGAACTTGAGCACATGCGTGAGATCATACGTAGATTAACCTTCATACAACCCGATGGTATTATTGTTCAAGATCTAGGCTTGGCACGAATGATAGCTCAGGAATTTCCCTCACTCGCCTTACATTGCAGCACACAGCTTGCCGTGCATACTGTAGATGGAGTAAAAGCCCTTCAATCGATTGGATTCTCGCGCATAGTACTCTCACGCGAACTCACTTTCGCCGAAATTTCTCGTATTCGAATAGCCTGTCCGGACGTTTCTTTAAAAGTCTTTATCCATGGTGCTATGTGCTATGGCTTTAGTGGACTGTGTATGGCTTCACACTGCATTACCGGACGCAGTGCTAATAGAGGCGAGTGTGCACAAATATGCAGAACCTGGTTCAGCAATAAAGAACGAGATGGATACTTTTTCTCACTCGCTGACCTAGCGATTGGGCAAGAGGTAACAAAGTTGCGAGACTTAGGTATAGATTCCCTTAAAATCGAGGGACGAATGAAGAGCCCTGCATATGTCCGTTTCGCAGCACAGTATTATCGCATGATATTAGATGGTGTGAGTGAGTCCAGTGCAATCAACCAAGCTCGAGAAAATATGGAAGCTCAGTTTGCCAGGGAATCCGGAAAAGGCTGGATGTTTGGCTATGGAAAAGAATCTCCCATAGAGAATCGTCACACTCCCCCGCTCATCACCAATCAATATCCTGGTCACTGTGGTTTTCGTATAGGCACGGTTGTACAAGGAAGAGATGTAGGTGATTCAGATGTAGTTTCGGTGCTTCTCGAACACGATATTTCTCTAAGAGATGGACTTCTTTGGTTATTCGATAGTGGCTCTGGGATAGATGAACCTCAGAAATTCGGACTCCATTCAATGACTGATGCTCAGGGTCGACCACTCTATACGGCTCAACAAGGTATGCAAGTGAACATAAAGGTTCCCTATTCGGCACCGATGAAACAGGGAGATTCTCTCTTTTGTGTCTCCCGGCACAATCTTAATCTGGCTGATATTTCGGAGATGGGAATATTACCGTACCGTTTCCCAGTAGATGTACAGGCCACATTTACCCAGAATGCAGTTGCTCTAAGAGCAGGGAATCTCCCCACCTGGATTTCTCCTTTTGAAGTAAAAACCTACCCGCTCGATATTCAACGAGCTCATCGCCCGCAACAGGTTCGTTCAAATCTGGAGAAATTATTCTCGACTCCGGGAGAGGGTCTGGTAACATTGGGGAAACTTGAAATCATTTTCCCTGAGGATTTCACAGAGGAGCAGGTATTTTTTCCTCTCAGTCAGATGAAGGAGATTCGTCGCACATGGTACAGCTGGTTAAATCAGATACTTCAGGAACATCTTACAAAACCGATTCATCCCTCTTTAGAGCCAACTAAGAGAGGGGAACAACTTCCACTTCGAAGAGAAATATCACCTCCGAGTGATGCGATTATCCCGTGGGTCAATCTCACAGAAGTGGTTGAAGCACTCACAAAAGGAACACCGGTAGAACATCTACTTGCAGTGATTGACAGCACTGTATACATCCCGTTAGCTCCCATTACTTTTAATGAACCCGAGCAGTATGAGATGCTCGAAACACTTATTCGTACTATTTCACTTCCGGTACGTATCGGATTAAACAATATCAGCCATATAAAATGGGCTCAGTCTCATCCGGATATTCCCTGTTTTATCGATGTATATCTCTATATGACCAATCGACTCTCTGTTGAATTATTACTTGCTGAAACACCGAACAGTGTCGGTATATATCGTTGGATTGAGCGTCCTGTGCAGGACACGTCTTCATGGCCTATGGTCGCTTCCACTGCTATAGAACCTCATGAACCATTCCCTTTACCGCTATTTATCAGTAGAGCTTGCTACCGATACGACGCACTCCAGCTCCCCTGCGAGGGATGCCCTCGTTTTGGGAACTGGACAATCGAGCAGAATGGAAAAACTTACACTGTTGCTGTTCGTGATTGTATTACTATGGTTCTAGAAAAGCCAGAATAGGAGTGACGTTCCAAATTGAGCTTGATCCCAGTGTGGCACCATGGAAAGATAATCCTCATTGGAGAAAGTAAAACCGCTCGATGGCACTTCATAGGATAAGCCCCAGGAAAAACGACCAAATTTAACATCGGCATGTGCACGATAATGCACGAGACCATTATTAAACATCTCTAAAATATCATTGGATGGTTGCTTAAATCCATTATCATCTCTATAGAACCAACCGATTTCACCCTCTGGGAATTGCAGGCCAAGCTCAGGACCTACACCCACCCCTATATGAAGTAAACCAAATAAGCTTAAATTAGTTCCAACTGTCACTAACCCGGTGAACTCGGATTCACTGGTAAAACGACCATTCAGACTTCCTTCGAGAAATAATACGCCAAGCCGCATCTCTGCACCATAGGTCCAATCTTCAAAAGCAGATTCAGCACTGATTGGCTGGGAATTTACTCCCTGTGCCCCAAAACCAAATGATATAAGTCCAGCTGAGATTCCAGAAACAGCAAAGCTGAGAACTATAATTATCACTAATAATCTTTTCATAGTTCACTCCTTAAGGGGTATCTTACACCGCAAACCTAATTTACAACAATCCATACTGTTTGACAAACGCTTCGGCATTTTGAATTGAACCACCTGCAGAACCTTTGACCAAATTATTTACCATGAGCATAAACCCAATTCTGGTTCCACGCTTCTTCAATCTTCCTGTGTACACTTCCATCCCTTTCGGGGTTCCCCAAAATGCATATTTAGGTTGAGGAAAAGCCTGCCCATCATCATAAACAATGGGCTGGGCAGGTGTTGACGGTAATTCTGGCACAACAGAGAAAGCAGCCCAAGCCTGAATGATTTCGTCAAGCGACACTTCTTGGTCAAAATCAAGCCATACTGCCTCAAGGTGTCCGAACATTACGGGAACTCGAACCGAGTATACGTCAATAATTGGATCCCATGATAGAATCTTTTTAATCTCTTTCTCAATTTTTTCTTCTTCTCCTCCAATATAGGGAATACAGTTATCGGTGATATCAAACGAAGAAAGGCCTGGGTATCCGGCACCACTGACCGACTGATACGTACACAACGTAATGTGACGTATGTTAAATTGCTTGAGCGGAGCTAAAGCCATGGCTAATCCAGTTGTCACACAGTTTGCATTAGTAACAACGAATCCACCCGTTGGATATCCCTGGTCTTCTATTAACTTCAGAGTCTCTAAGTTTGTCTCCGGAATGAGAATTGGTACATTTTCATGATATCGCATTGCAGAAGCATTGGAGAATACATAAAAGCCCTTTTTACGCAGTTCAGGTTCCACAATGGCAGCAACATTTGCAGGGAGTGCTGAAAAAATTATATCTATACCACGAGCTCGCATCTCTTCACTGTCCAACTCATGTATAGTCTGTTTTCTTATTGTTGAAGGCATCTCGAATGGAAGTAACCAATGAACTGAGGTACCATATTTCTGATCTATTCGTGCAGCAGAGGCTGTTATATACGCTACTTCGAACCAGGGATGATCAGCAAGCATCCACATAAACACCTGGCCGACAGCTCCTGTTGAACCAATGACTGCCACTTTAATTTTTTCCATGTTACACACCTCCACTTAAGACTGTTTTTGTCTCATAGTTGTATTATCTTGAGAAGAATGTAGCGTAACATGGGTATCTTTGGGAATATGTTTTTATAATTTTTTGTTATTATTTTTACATTATGTTATTTTAGACTCACGAATGTTAAATTCACAGAGCTGGTCTGAGGATTCTCTGCTTAGCTTTTCCTAGCCAAAGAGTCATGCTTCTTTACATTTTCTGCAATAACGCACGTAATGAATCTTCTATGAGTAAATATTGACTAAATCATGTTCCCTCGGTATGCTACCAATGCACTTGGGGGTGTAGCTCAGTTGGCTAGAGCGTTTGAATGGCATTCAAAAGGTCAGGGGTTCAATTCCCCTTACCTCCACTAAGAAGTCGTTGATACCATGCGGAATCAGCGACTTTTTTCTCTGTGTTCCAATCGATTACAAAAATCCCAAAGCTCCTCAAGGGTCCCCTGTGGAAAAGAGGAAATATCCACATTATCTCGATTAATCAGGTTGTCAGTAACGAGAAAGACCTGCATTCCCATAGAACGAACAATAAGATCCTCTGTTACATCATTACCTATCATGAGACATTGTTCAGGTTGAGCTCCAACACGCTCAATTATCTGTTGATAGTAGCCAAGATTTGGTTTTGCGTAAGAATAATATTCGTATGTTGTAATTTCATCAAACCAGGAAGGTTCTAATCCAGCCCAAGAAAGCCGCTCCAAAGTACCAACCTTTGGAAATACCGGAGTGGTTGCCAATACGGTTGTGTAACCTTTTTCACGTACATTCCGTACTATCTCTGCTGACCGAAATGAGGGTTCAACCACAGATTGAAGTTGTGAAAATTCCTGTGTATAAAAAGCAATAAACTCACCCTTCCGTATATCTTCTGGAATATCCAGTATCTCAGAAAAAGCATTCCAAAATGTTTGCTCGTTGGTGATTGTCCCATCATTTTCCATCATTGCACGAACACCTATGAGTAATGCCTTATACGCCTGTTGTGGATCAAATGATAATTCCCTGCACTTCTCCGTGAAAGCGGTAAAGTATGCCTGAATAAAACTTTCCTGATCCATAGGAAGTAAAGTTCCGTCTAAATCGAAGAGAATAGTAGTAATTTTTGAATCTGCCATGGAATGTATCGTATCGTTTCCAACTCTATGGGTCAACGACTGCATAACTTATCTGGGGCTATCATACGAATAGCCGCTCGAGCAAGAAGTAGCGTAGGATCAATAAGAGGAATCTGAAAATCACATTCTTGCACCGCAAGAGGCAACTCAGTACACCCAAGAATAAGAGCAGACGCTCCTGCATCCAGTAACTTTGCCCCCTCATCCATGATAATTCCTTTTGCTGTGTCGCTCACGGGAGAAATCGCTTTTATCCCATATTCAGTATGATAAATAGCTTCGTGTACCCGATTCCGGCCTTCTGCATCCGGTTCAATCAACTGGAATTTCGGATATGCAGCAAAGTATTGCCTATACAATCCAACTTCATGCGTACCTTTCGTTGCGAGTAACCCAATGGTTGCACCCTCTGAAAACAACTTTGCTGTATAGGCACAGGTTTCTTCAATCATATTCAGCAGCGTTACCTGAGGAAACTCTTGTTCTGCCCGTAAAGCTACAGTTTGATAAATAGCTGGAGCATGTGCGGTATTACAGGGAATAGCTACAACGGTTGCACCCATCTGAGCAAGTTTGGAAAAGCTCTCGAATAATCCATCGGCTGGATTATCTCCCCCATGCAGTAAAAATTGTGTTCGATCTCCAATCTTAGATGGAATATTTGTAAGGTACACATTAAGGTGTTCCTGATCCCGTGATGCAATCGTGTTTTTAAATATTTTTGTGAGTAAATCCACTCCTGCGAACGGCCCTACACCACCAATAATACCAATTGCTTGTTCCATGCATTTCTCCTGTCTCTGGTGATAGTATCCTAGAGAATCGCTCTGGACAAGGGGTTCTGATATGATATGATAGGTGAGATCAAAGGAGTTCATCGTGGCAAAAAACAGACAGACCTTACGGGAAATTCGTGAGCGCATGCAGGAGCTCTATGTGTATGATTTATATGCATTCAGGACAGAGCTCAAACCACTTGCAGAGCTCCTTTACCCGTTAGAGACTATCAACTGCTTTGCCGCTGGAATTCATGAAAAACGACGTAAATTTATAGTTGTGACCTATTATCGTGTAATTATCATATCTACCATGTTTGGAAATCCTGCCGAAATAACCGAGATAAAGCGGGAATTAGTTAAGAACCCTACCTTTAAAAAACGTTTTTTCACGAGCAGCATCTCCTTTGAAGCAGAGGGAGAAACCTATTCACTTTCTTTCGTTTCACGAAGGGTTTTAGAGCTATTCGTTTGGGCGGTAACTCAACCTAATCCAATTCGAAAGTAACACAATGCATACATGAATGGTATGCAAGCAAGCTTTCGTTTCCTGCACTCGCTCGGCAATGGATCCATTAATGGATTCACTACGCTCACTTCGTTGGGAAATAAACAGGTGAATGTATGTACATACCATATAAAACTTCCGCAAAGCATTTCGCTAAGCGGCAGATTTAATTGTGCACTAAAAACAATAGAAGAAGATGTTAGAGCAGTTAAGCCCATTGCTCTGTGTCAAGCTGATTCATACCTTTGGCAACCACGGTGGTACAGGTCAGGTCACCAGTAACGTTCAATGCAGTTCTTCCCATATCGAGGATAGCATCAATTCCAAGAATCATTGCATATGCACCTGCGACCACGGTACCCGCCACAACTGGAAGGCCGACTGCTTCAAGAACCATGAGTAACATAATTGCACCAGCTCCAGGAACACCGGCGGTTCCAATTGAAGCAAGTGTAGCTGTTACGATAATGGTTCCCATCTGTGCAGGGGTAAAACTATGTCCAGTTACTGTAAGACTGATAAATATAGCACATACACCCTGATAGATTGCAGTTCCATCCATGTTTATGGTTGCACCGAGAGGAAGTGAAAATGAAGAAATATCCTTAGGAATACCAAGATTACTTGCAGCCTTGATGGTAACAGGTAATGTTCCACCAGAACTACGTGTAACAAAAGCTGTTACGAAAGGATCTTTTGCATCACGGAAGAATCGTCGAATACTGAGCTTATTAATCTTGAGCAATCCGCCGTATACCAAAACAACGTGAATTATATACCCAGAGAAACAGGCAATCGTTACAATTGCCAACGATCCAGCAACTTTTGAACCCTGTTTGGCAAATACTTCAGCAACCAATGCCAGCACACCAATCGGTGCATACTGCATAATATTGGTTACTATGCGCATCATGATCTCTGCTGTTCCATCGAAAACAGAGTAGATTGCATCACCGGCTTTTGCCAATCGCTCTTCTTTGCTTATTCTCAGGTATGATACACCGATTCCAAAAATGATAGCAAAAAAGATAACCTGCAATACGGTCTCATTTACAACAGCCTGAGCCACACTGGTTGGAACGACATTCAACAAAGTCTGGGAAATTGGCTGACTTGCTGCAGCACGCCCGGCAGCTTCAACCGAAATAGTTGCCATCTCTGCACTCGGCTGAAAAATCGTTCCCATTATAAGTCCCACGAACACCGCAAATGCGGAAGTGAGCAGATAGAACAAAATAACACGAACACCAACTTTACCTAACGTTGCAGGACTGATAGATGCAGCTCCGACAACTAAGGTCGAGAGAATGATTGGCATCATTATCATTTTTAACAAACGAACGAACAGGGCACCGAACGGTGCAACCCACAAGATTCCTTCGCCAAAAATAATCCCTAACAACGCTCCAAGAACTAACCCGATAAGAATCCTGTACAATAGGTTGAAATTAAAATACCAACCAAGAATCCCCTTCTTCACGGGCGCCTTCTGCTGATCTCCCATATAAACACTCCTTTTCCTGGGTTTGCGGATTACCCTCCCCTGAGGGATACCACCTATCCGCACCTTCTACTGTACACTACCAATGTTGAAAATGAAACAAAAACTTGCTCCCATGTCATATATAGAACAAAATCTGCCCCAAAACACCCGATTTTTGGGCATTTCAGACTTCACGAATCAAGTTTGCCCCTGTATGATATAGGTACCATTTTCATGAAGGAGCAGGACATGAATCCACTAGCAAAAGAACTTAACGATGTATTGGCTGGAAGCCTTGCAGACGAACTACTAAGCGATTATGGTCGCCGTATGTATTTCCCTAAGGGCATAATCAGTCAGTCCGCTGAAGCAAAACAGAAGGCACACAAGTATAATGCAACTATCGGAATCGCAACCGAAGGTGGAAGTGCTATGTGTATTCCCTCTATCTATGCAGAATTTACCGGAGAGCTTTCGAAGAACGACGTATTTCCATATGCCCCTACAGCGGGAGACCTTGCTTTACGTAAGGCATGGCTGGAGGAGATGATAAAGAAAAACCCCTCCATGAAAGGGAAAAAGACAAGTCTTCCTGTTGTTACCGGCGGATTAACGCATGCAATCAGCCTAGCTGCATCACTCTTTCTAGACAAGGATGAGTCAATCATTGTTCCCGATATGTATTGGGGAAATTATAATCTTGTGTTTACCGAACAGAGAGAGGCAAAGCAGGTCTCTTTCCCTCTGTTTGTTGATGGGAAACTGAATATTACAGGGTTATCCGACACTATAGACGCTATTGAAGGTCCTCATGTATCAATGATTCTGAACTTCCCAAATAATCCTACCGGATATACTCCGACAAACGCCGAAATGGACGAAATTGTTGCTATGCTGCGTGGGAAGGCAGAAGCTGGTCGCAAGCTCCTTGTCTTTACCGATGATGCCTATTTTGGTCTATTTTTTGAAGAAGATGTCTGTAGGGAATCTCTTTTTGCAAAACTTTGTGATATTCATGAAAATATCCTTGCAATAAAGGGCGATGCGGCCACCAAAGAGGAAATGGTCTGGGGCTTCCGTGTTGGGTTCATCACCTACAACTCAAAGGGAATGACCGATGCACAATATGAAGCATTAGTAAAAAAATCTATGGGAGCCATAAGAGGTAATGTTTCATCCTGTTCAAAACCTGCACAAACCATTTTGCTGAAGGGTATGCAGAGTACTACCTATCACAAGGAAAAGGAGGAGGGAATAAAGCTTATTGGTGAACGCTATCGTCTCATGAAACAGGTACTTGCAAAGTATGCAGATAACACCAACCTCATTCCCCTCCCCTTTAATTCAGGCTACTTCCTCTCCTTTATTTGTGCCGGAGATGCCGAAGCCCTTCGAACCTATCTGCTCGAAAAATATGAGGTGGGAACCATTTCAATTAAAAATACTTATCTACGTTTAGCATTCTCCAGTACCGATCTACACGAGATTGAAGACCTTGTTCGCATTGTGTATCAGGCAGCTGAAGAAGTCTTTTATGTATATTGATTATTCGGCAATACCGTGTTAAGGAAAAAAACGTGAGCGATACTACCTATAGAATTGGCGAACTGGCAAGAAAAGCTCACGTCACTGTTCGTACTGTACGCTATTATGAGGCTCTGGGTTTACTTAAAACCCAGAGTCGTTCTGTTGGTGGACAACGATACTATACCGATGCTGACTTCATCTATCTCCTGCGTATTTTACAGCTAAAACGATTCGGATTCTCGTTGGATCAGATAGGTCAAATTATACGTATGGGTCCGGAAGATACTTCGGGAAACAAGCGAAGAATAGAATTACTGAAACAGTATCGTAGGCAAGTGTCCGATACCCTTAAAAAACGTCGAGAGCTGGACCTGTTGCTCGAAGAGTTGCAGTGGCACGTACAACAACTTGAATCAGTTCGTGACGGAGGATTCCAGACATGCCCAGGCTCTTCCTGTCCGAGTTGTGAATTTAAATTCCGTTGTGAATTTTATGCAGGGCCTCCTCTGGAGGAGCCCCGCATATAGTCACCTGCTAAAGTTCTGGATTCATTCGATTGTATTCCTGCATGTACCCGTTAAGGACTGTAGATAGTTTTCGAACCGTCTCCTCAGTACTTTTCTGCTGTTCAAGCATCTCAATAATAGTATTTTGAATCTCGTAGTACGCTTGATAGCTGTTTGGCCACCAAACACTCTGGATTCTAGGATCACTTGCATTCAACTGATCAATGGCTACCTTAAAAAGAGGATTGCCCTCTAAATGAGCTTTAAACTCGTCCATCTCATACGTTCCAAGGTTTACAGGGAAATATCCAGTTCTCTGATGCCAGAAAAGTTGTGTCTCAGCACTTGTTAAAAACTTCAAAAACTCCCACGATGCAGCTTTCTGTGGATCATTCTCGTTTTCAAACACGAAGATAGCACCACCGCCAATATTAACTCCACCATCTGCTTCATCATGAACACGCGGTAGATATCCAACACCCACTTCAAATCGATCGCCTACTGAATCTAATACGGTAGCAAGACTACTGGTCGAAATAACGAACATGGCTGTTTTGCCTGCGATGAATTGTTGTCGTACGTCGCTGGTCAGATTTCCCAGCCCACCTTGTTCGAATACGTTTCTCCACTCATCCAAAAATGTTGCCAATGTCCCTTCGGTATCAAAAACCACACGAGTAGGATTCCCATCGTGTCCGTTTCGCTTATCGGTAATATACGAGACACCTTTCTGCTGCCCAATCCAGGAGACAAGTTCGTATGATGATGGAACACCAGCGAACCCATACCGAAGGACAGTACGGCCATCCGGTGTAGTTACAACCAATTTCTTTGCATATTCTGCCAACTCTTCGAGAGTTTTCGGTGGTCTGTCAGGATCTAACCCCACCTCACGAAAAGCGTCCTTATTATAATACAGCAGTATGGTAGAAGCATTGAAGGGCATGCCGATGAGCACATCCTTGTACGTCATGGAGAGTACGGTACCTGGTTGCAGATCTTCCACTGAATACTGAGCATCCGCCTGAGCAAGCTGCTGCACAGGCACCATGTATGCTGAGTCCCGAACATCCATTACGCCAGTAGCATCAACTTGGGCTAGATCGGGCAGATCCTGTGATCTATTTGCCTGCAGGCTCGCTCTCAGCTTCGTAGCAACATCGGATGCTTTTCCTTGATAAATCTCCTTTACTGCAATGTTTTGTTCTTTTCCAATGGTACCATTGAACTTGTCTACCAATTCAGTCATTGCATCGCCCAGCAACCCGCTGTTGGGATGCCAAAATTCAATTTCAACAATCTCTTGTGTTCCTGATACTGAATCAGAAGACTGTTTTACCCCTCCGGCAAATATCGCTAGTGGAAGAAGGATTACTACCATCAGTACTATCCATCTTTTATATTTCATCGAGTTACTTTTCATCCTATTTTTCTCCTCAATATAAATTTTTATTTCGAATTACCCCACCATAATTCCAGATTGGATTCCTGCGACAATTTTTTTCCGCAAGACCAACAACAGAAGTATTGAAGGCATAATCATTAATGTGATGGCTGCAAATATTGGACCGAAGTCCAAACTGTCTACATATCCCAACAAAGTAATACCTACCTGAACAGTACGCATCTGTGGTGCGTTTGTTACTAATAAAGGCCAAAGGTATGTATTCCAAAGGGTAACAAAAGAGTGTAAAGAAAGAGCAAGTACAACCGGGCGACTCAGTGGCAGTACCACTGCAAAAAGGAAGGAAAGGTCAGAACATCCATCTATAGATGCAATCTCACGATACGTTCGTGGTATTGTCTTGAAACTTTGCCTGAGCATGAACAATTGTACTGGCCCTAAAAGATACACAGACATGATACCTAAGTAGGAATCAACTAACCCAAACCTACTCACAGTTAGATAGTTCTCAATGATGAGAGCATCCGGAGGCAGCATCATGGTGCCAATAATAAGAAAGAATAATACTCTTTTCCCTTTGAAATCGAAAAATGCAACTGCAAATGCAGCTAATATCGCAACCGCCATCCTGATAATTGTGCCAACACCGCTCACCACCAGAGAGTTACCCATAAATCGAAGTAGCGGCGATTCCGTAATTGCCCGAATATAATGTATCGGTGAGAATGAGGTAGGAAACAAGCGGGGAGGAAACATGGAAAATTCATGCAACGAGAAAAATGAAGCCGCTACAGTGTAATAGATAGGAAAAACCACTACAAAGCCTAAAAGAGTAGCAGCAACTGCTTTCATTCCATTTCCAATATGTTGAGAGGTTCTCATTGATAAAAAACCCTCCTTCGTTCAAAACGGAATGCCAGGAGAATCAGTAAAAAGGTAAGGAGAAACACGACAACACTAATGGTTGATCCTTTGCTATAATTACCCCCGCTAAATCCTTCAATATACATTTGATACACTAAAGTCTGTGTTGAACGTAAGGGACCCCCTCCTGTCATAACAAGAACAGGACCACTGAGCAGCATACTGTCTCGTAATCGAGTACTGATGATAAATAGAATTGTAGGGCTGATCATGGGTAATTGAATACGAAAAAATTTTGCGACTGGGCCAGCACCTTCGATTTCTGCAGCTTCTATAATAGTGGTAGGCACGCTGCGCAGAGCACCGAGAAGAAGAAGAAAATCAAGTCCCATTGCCATCCAAACTCCCAATGCAACAAGAGTGAACATTGCCCATGCCGGGTCGTTGAACCATTGAATAGTAAGATTAAACACATAGTTGATTACCCCGATATTCGGATTAAACAGTGCACGAAATACCAGGGCAGCTGAACTCATGGCCACCACCATGGGTAGCATAAAAAGCGTTTCGTTCCACGCTGCAAATCTTCTCTTTCTATACACAAGCAGAGCTGCCAAAAGACAGACGAGAAGGTTGATGGGGATAAACAATAGTGCAAATCGAAAAGTGTTTAAAAGACTAATTTGGAAATTTTGATCCACGAGAAGATTCTTGTAGTTTTCGAGACCAACGAACTCAATAATTTTTCCAGAGAAGTTCACGAGAGAAAAACTGTTGGCAACAGTTTTAAAAAAGGGACGATAACTAAAAAGATAGGCAAGAACCAATGCTGGAGCCATAAAGAGGTAGGGTTTACTGTTTCGCACAAGTGAGCTTCTTTGCAGATTCATTTCACATGTATCATATGTATCTCAGGTCACTTATGCAATAGATTTTAATGTAATTCCTTATATCATCATAAATTCCTTACGTATTTATCCACAACGTCAGGTTTTTACTTTTAAGGAACTGATAAAAAATTTCAATGCTCTATTGCTTTTTTAACGATCATGACTGAAAATCGGACTATGAAATGGGATATCATTCCTGAGATCCTTTCAATCCTCGTGGTTATCATAATTCTCGGGAATTCGCGGTATGGGAATGCAATTCCATCCGCCCGTGATAAAATGTTCCGATTCTGTCTCTACTATACACTGTTCTGCACAGCTTTAAACATTGCGTCAATACAAGCTGTTTATCAGGCTCAATTCATCCCTCTTTGGCTCAATATGACCATTAATACAGCATACTTTGCTCTTTATCCGCTTCTTCCACTCATTTTTATTATGTATCTCCTCCTATATGTTCATGAATTCACTCCTCACGAGCATCAGAGCAGACTGAAACTTTTTATCACTATCCTCGTTGCAATCATGGCAACGTATCTCTGTATTATATTCCTGAACCTTTCAACAAAGTGGTTATTCTACTTTGATTCAGAAGGAAACTATCAGCGAGGTCCATACAATCAGCTTTCGCTTCTTGTAGCATCCACCCAAATTCTGGTTGCTCTCTATGCAATTTGGCTTGAACGAGCCTATCTTGACCGAACATTTTTTAGTGTGTTTCTCTGGCTGCCACCACTCTCCCTCAGCATCATAGTAGTTCAGTATTTTTTTCCAAACGTCATACTCACCGGAATAGCTATTACGCTTGCAATTCTATCGGTCTATCTCAATTTCCAGACACGAAGAATCAATATTGATTCACTTACTCAATACCCTAACCGGGGAAGCTTTATTCATACAATCGATCAGATTCGTCGTTTCAACCGGAAAACACTGGTAATTATTGTGAGCTTAGATAATTTTAAAATTGTTAATGACACCTACGGGCAAAAGCGAGGAAATCTGTTTCTTAGATCGGTTGCCGAAGGGCTCCATGAACTGCTCCCACAGGGACAAGTGTATCGGTACAGCGGAGATGAATTTGCTATTACTATACATGATTCACGGGGTGATGATATTGCTCAGACTATTCTTCAACGATTCTCATCAAGCTGGTATGTGGAAGGCATTTCAAATCGTCTTCAAGCTTCAATAGTAACGTTGAGACTTCCTTTCAAACCATATCCAGAAGTCGATCCGCTTACATTGATTGACCATGCTATACGTACGGCAAAAAACAGAGGAAAAGGTCAGGTAGTGCATTGTGATTCTCTGTTGCTGCAAACTATCCAGCGAAAGCAACAGCTTGTCGATTGTCTTTCACAGGTTTTTTTACTTAATAGTCTATCACTTGAATTTCAGCCTATTTATGACATTGAAACAGGCGATATGACCATGGCAGAGGCTTTGTTACGCATGAATGACCCACAAATCGGTAATGTCCCACCAAGTGAATTTATTCCGATTGCGGAGGAAATTGGAATGATTGAAGAGCTTGGCAGGTGGGTTTTTGAGCAGGTCTGTACAACGATTACTTCGTATAGGGCAAAAGGGAAAGTTCTTCCACCTATCTCAGTAAATTTCTCGGGACTACAATTTAACAACCGACATATTGCACAAGAACTCATTGAGATAGTTGACCGCTATAAAATTCCTCCAGACTCAATACATATTGAACTTACCGAAAGTACGTTTATTGGAGCTTTTTTCAATGATGTGCTCGATATCATGAAACCATTAATCGACCATGGAATCAGTTTTCATCTTGATGATTTTGGAACCGGGTATTCCAACCTTTCCTATATAGTGAATCTCCCATTCTATTGCATAAAAATAGATAAATCACTTCTGTGGGATGTACAGGACAGCAATCGTTCTCAGAAATTTATAGAGAGTATGATTACAGTTGTTCGTGATCTTGGGTATCATGTAATTGTTGAGGGGGTGGAAAGCAAGGAACAGCTTGAATACCTCAAATCAATACATTGCGATATGGTACAAGGGTATTTTCTTAATCCACCAGGAAGTCAGGAACAAATTTTCCAGATGCAGCAATCTATAATCCAGCTAGACAAAAACCAGTGATTACCATACAATTTTTTATAATATCGCGGGGGTATAGCTCAGTTGGCTAGAGCGATAGGTTCGCAATCTATAGGCCAGGGGTTCGAATCCCCTTACCTCCAGCATAAAGCTACTGCAAAGCATTTTGGCTAGGCTGTAGCTTTTTCTATTAATACGAAGGGGCGTCACTCTTAATATACTCATCGTACAACTTTTTACACGCATCGTGCCCCAGTTGCTTGAGCGTAAGCACGGAAGAGTCTTGTCTGCCTCCCTCAATAAATCTATAAATGAAATCATCACGGAATCCAATCTTTTCTGCTTCGGAAGCATCACAGCCATAGTACACCGTGTCGATATTTGCCCAAATAATTGCCGATAAGCACATTGGACACGGATACCCTGTAGCATACAGTACACACCCTGACAAATCATGGGTTCCTAACACTTCTCCTGCGAGTCTAATTGCATTAACCTCCGCATGAGCGGATGGATCATGATCTCTCAATACCGAGTTGGCACCGACCGCAATTACAGTCCCCTTTTTAATTATTGCAGCACCGAACGGGCCTCCATACTGCGCCTGCATATGTAATCGAGCTTGAGATATAGCTTCTCGCATTGCCTGATCAAGAACTTGCTCCATTCACCAGCCCTCCTAAAAGTTCAATATAATCCGAAAAAAGAAAAAGGAAAATCGGGAAGGATGTCTAATACAAATTATCCAATTTTCTTCTTTGATACACCACTTTTATCCCGATGAAGAGATACCGAAAGACCTCTACTCTCGATTATAGCACATGCAGTATCGATAGCCTCCTGTGTTGGGGGTGGTGTTCCTAGAAGACTGTAATGCAATCCAAGCTCTCGCCATTTATATTCTCCCATCTTATGGAACGGGAGCAATTCTATTTGCTCAACACACGTGTAGGGAGCTAAATAATCTGCAAATCGTACAAGCTGATCGGTATTGCAAGTCCAATCTGGAACGAGAACATGTCGAATCCATACCGGTTTGTGAATCTTTTCAAGATAATCGAGTGTTGCAAGAGTCTCTATATTCCCCCTTCCAGTCAGACTCCAACACATGTGATTATCGATACTTTTTATATCGAGCAGCACTAAGTCCACCGAATTAAGTACATCCCGAGAATGATTAAGTGGAACACTTCCAGCAGTGTCGAGTGCTGTGTGCAATCCTGCAGCTTTTGCACGTTCAATAATATCCTTGGTAAATTTTGGTTGAAGAAGCGGTTCCCCTCCACTAATGGTAACTCCCCCGGATTGGATAAAGGATGAATAAGAGAGCATATCATCTACCAAATCTTCCGAATCCATAGTTCGTCCACAAGTTACACTCCATGAGTCTGGATTATGGCAATATTTACATCTTAGTGCACATCCCTGTAAAAAAATGACATATCTGACTCCTGGTCCATCAACGGTACCAAATGTCTCAAGCGAATGAATTCTTCCGGTAATTCCCATGTATAGCCTCCTAAAGGTATTCGTGGAAGGTCCTGTTGATAACATCCAGTTGTTGTTCTCGTGTAAGCTTTATGAAGTTTACTGCATACCCACTAACACGGATGGTAAGCTGCGGATACTGTTCTGGATGTTCCATTGCGTCAAGCAGAAGCTCTCGATCCAGCACATTCACATTGATATGGTGACCTTCTTCAAGGAAATATCCATCTAATAGGGTTACCAAATTCTGAGTCTGTTGCTGAATACTCTTCCCCAACGCTCCAGGTACTATGCTGAAAGTGTAGGAAATTCCATCTTCTGCATCATCATACGGAAGTGCAGTCACACTCTTCATACTTGCTGCACACCCTTTCGCATCTCGTCCATGCATGGGATTTGCTCCAGGGGCAAATGGTTCGCCACACTTTCTCCCATCTGGGGTTGAACCGGTCTTCTTTCCATACACTACATTACTCGTAATGGTAAGTACCGAAAGTGTTGGGATGCTGTCTCGATAACTGTAGTGACTTCTAAATTTAGTGATAAATGATTCCACAATATCCACTGCAATACAATCAACAGAATTAATGTTATTACCATATGCTGGATATTCACCTTCAATGGAAAAATCGACTATAAGTCCACGATTATCGCGTACTGGGGTAACTTTTGCATGTTTTATGGCTGAAAGGCTGTCTGCAACCACGCTCAACCCAGCGATTCCACCTGCCATAGTTCTCAAAATCTTTTCATCATGTAGTGCCATTTCGATTCGTTCATAACAGTATTTATCGTGCATATAGTGAATAATATTGAGTGTATCCATATAAAGTTTAGATAACCAATCAAGCATGGTATCAAACTTTCTTCTCACCTCGTCGTAATCAAGGTAACTATCTCCCACAGGAGCAAGCTCAGGACCTACCTGTGAACCGTCTATCTCATCTCTACCCCCATTCAGTGCATAGAGGAGAGCTTTAGCAAGATTTACTCGAGCACCGAAAAATTGCATTTGTTTTCCAATAGTCATTGCAGAAACACAACAGGCAATACCATAATCATCTCCGTATTTGGGCCGCATAAGTTCATCACTCTCATATTGAAGAGAAGAGGTTGTAATCGACATCTGTGCACAGTATTTCTTAAACGATTCGGGAAGTCTGTCGCTCCAAAGAATAGTGAGATTTGGCTCGGGAGCTGGACCTAGGTTGGTTAATGTGTGAAGAAATCGATAACTCATTTTAGTAACCATGTGCCTTCCGTCTTGAGCTATGCCACCTATTGTCTCGGTTACCCAGGTAGGATCACCGCTGAATAATTCATCATATGCCGGAGTTCTTAGGAATCGAACAATTCGTAATTTCATAACAAAATGATCGACCATTTCCTGAATTTCTATCTCTGAATAACGACCTTCACGTAAATCTTTTTCTGCATATATATCAAGAAACGTAGAGACTCTTCCTAAGCTCATTGCTGCACCGTTCTGCTCCTTAACCGCTGAGAGGTATGCGAAGTAGAGCCACTGGATTGCCTCTTTCGTGTCGTGTGCAGGACCTGAGATATCAAAACCATAGGATGCTGCCATTTCGGTAAGTTCATCCAATGCACGAATCTGTTCACTCAATTCTTCACGTTCACGGATTAAGTGCTCATTCATCACGTCGGCACCCATTTTTCTTTTTGCAAGCTTCTTCTGCTCAATGAGTACACTGGTTCCGTATAGGGGGACACGACGATAATCTCCAATAATTCGACCTCGTCCATATGCGTCTGGTAGACCGGTAATTACACCACTGTGGCGTGCCCGTTTCATTTCATCGGTGTAGACATCAAAAACTCCATCATTGTGTGTCTTCCTGTAAGTAAAAATATCCTGCACACGATTGGGAACATTTCGCCCATACGCATTGAGTTCTTTGTAGATTAATCGAATACCCCCAAATGGCATAATAGCCCGCTTAAGCGGTTCATCAGTCTGTAATCCGACTATCGTTTCTAGATTCTTATCTATATACCCAGGATTATGGCTTGTGATGGTGGATATTGTTTCGCTATCAATATCGTACATCCCTCCACGGTCTCGCTCAACAGCAAGAAGTGCTGACAGCTTCTTCCACAGTGTCTTTGTTCGATCGGTTGGTTCGGTTAAAAATGATTCATCTCCATCATACGGAGTGTAATGTTTGATTATATAAGCCCTAGTATCCATAATATTCTCCTATCTCATCACGGTGTACCATAAGCCTAGAAACATTACTGTGATTCAAATCACATCTGTGAGGAATGGCAGCATGTGAATGAGAAGTAGCCCTAAGCAGCATGTTTTAGTATCTTCGTCAGGGAGGATGCAATGAAAAATACCCCAATATCGTGTGCATGTCTGAATGATCTCTGTCTCAGCAAAGTTCCACTCTTTGCGAGTCTAGATCATGAAAGTTTAGTTACTATTACTGCAGAGATGCAGCACAAGTCGTATATGAAAGGGGAAACCATAGTCCGTGAGGGTGAGCGTCCACTTGGATTCACGGTCATTCAACATGGAAGTGCAAAAGCCTTTAAAACAACTGCAGATGGGCGAGAACAGATCCTCTATATTTTCCCGACACATGATTACTTTGGTGCTCGATTCCTGTTTACCGAAGATGCAGTTCCCTACTCAGTGCAAGCTTTGGAAGATACACATGTGTGTATTCTTTCTAAAACTCAACTGATGCAACTACTTGCTGAGCATCCTACTGTTGCACTGGAACTTATAGAAGCTATGGCACAGCGGATGCGTCGTTTGGAACTGATTGTACAGAGCATGGGAGGGAGAAATGCTGAAATGCGAATTGCCTCTATGCTCCTGGAATTCATGGAGACGTATGGAACGCAAGGCAAAAATGGTTTTGAGATATTGCTTCCTCTCAGTCGTGAAGGACTTGCTAACTATCTAGGAATTGCACGGGAAACTTTGAGTCGCAAGCTTACGCAACTTGAGGAAGCGGGGGTGATTTCATTCAGAGATAGTCGCCACGTTATTGTTACAGACAAAGAGTCGCTCATGGAGCTTTCTGTACTTGGGGATTAAGTATATACAATAGCCGCTATGACAATAAGCAGAATGGATATTACCGTATCAAGAGAGAGTGTGTTTGATACATAGTCCATACTTGCTTTATCATCGTTCCTCATAAACAGTGGAATTACAAACGGTGCAGGAAGCATAAACATTACCATTAAGGCGTATCGATACATAGCACCCATACCAAGCAAGCGATCCACCACGAGAGTATTGAGAATCAGTACGATTATCAGGGCAATGATTTTTCGCACCACAATAGTCTTCAGAGACATAGCAAGGCCTTCCTTGTGGAAGGAGGTTCCGAATCCGATTGTGATTGCTATGAGTGGTACCGTAATCCCGCTGAGCATATCGATGAGTTCTGCTACACTGTTTAGGAATGGACCGGGTGTTACTACATCTTTAAGTCCACTTACAATAAGGCCGCTAAAAATTGCAATAATTGCTGGGCTTGTAATGAATCTTTTCAATAAAGCTTTCGGTGTGCTTATTCCACCACCCTCACGAATAAGCAGCACCATAAGGATGAAATAGACAAAGAGCACTTGGCCTAAATCGGCTAAGGCAAATTTCCCAATGTGCTCCTGTCCATACAGCCCCAAATACAAGGCGTATCCGAGCATTCCCATCTCAAAACCACCCATCATGAAGGCAAAATAGGGGGTATTCATCCGAACAGGACGGGATAAAAGTCTTCCTAGTGTTACCATGAGTACACACGAGAAAAAGACCACAACTACCAGAATAAGGTACTTTGGCTCAACTTCAATTGAGGCAAACGCCTGAAAAAGAAGCATGGGGAGAGCAATATACGTGACAAGCTTCTTCATCTCCCCAACAGCGTGAGGAGTGAAGAAGTGTATTCTCTTTAGCACATACCCAATTACGAATAACGCTAATATGGGAAGTACAGAATAAATTGTTTCCAACATAGAGCTAATTGATGTTTAGAATGTGTTGGTTATGTAGTATTCAAGCTGACCGATTTGGAATGCTCGGTCTGCGAGAACAGCCTTGACTACGTCTCCAATTGAAATAATGCCGACAACAGCATCGTTATCAACAACCGGCAAGTGTCTGAACCGTCCTGTAGTCATCAGTTGCAGACATTCATCGAGACTCTGATGAGGCTTTACGTAGGTTACACCCTTGGTCATTACTTCTGAAACAGAGATAGTGGTTGAAAATTCAATACGTCCTGCGAGGTGTTTTACAACGTCACGCTCAGAGAGAATTCCCTTAATGGCGCCACTTTCATCAAGTACCAAAACTGCACCAATACGATGCTGGGTAAGTTTTAAAATGGCTTGTGCCAAGGTATCTGCTGGGAGTACGGTGACAATTTCACTCCCCTTCTGATCCAATATCGATCTCACTGTGCTCATACGAACCTCCTCTTTAGGTGAACTGATATGTTACCTCACGATGTTACCCTGATGAGGTATTTTTCGCAAGTGGATTCGTTTCAAGATTCATCATTTTCAGTTTGCTAGATTTGATGCAGACTCAGCTGGACTACATAGGAAACAACCACAACGGCAACCGACACAATAAAACCAAGAAGGAGCGGTTTTAAACCGGATCGAATGAGACGGTGAGCATCTGTTTTAAGTCCGATAGCTCCAAGTGCCATTACCATACAGAATTTTCCAACTCGAGAAATCTGCGAAGACGTTTCGGTGGAGAAAACACCAAAGCTCTGAAGGATCACCACTCCAAGAAACGCAAGAACGAACCAGGGAAATACTGCTCGAAAGGAGAATCTTGCACCGTCGGTGGTATTTTCTTTGCGTGCTGCTCTCGCTTCGATTAGAGAGAAGATAAGCACAGCGGGGACAATAGAAAGGGTACGGGTAAGTTTGACAACGATTGCAAAATTTCCTGCAGCTTCAGAGAATGCATACCCTGCAGCAACTACGGATGAGGTATCATTTACCGCAGTTCCTGTCCAAAGTCCGAAACCAAGGTCACTCATGTGAAGAGCTCGTCCCATGAGAGGAAAGAGTACCACCATAAGTATATCGAATAAAAATGTTGCTGAGAGAGCATATGCAATATCTTTAGCATCCGCGTTGATTACTGGTGCGATTGCAGCAATTGCGGAACCTCCACAGATACCCGTCCCTGCAGAAATAAGCCCAGATTGCCTCCACGGGATACCAAAAAGCCGTCCTACAAGATATCCACCGCCAAATGCTGTAGCAAGCGTAAAGAACATGACAACTAATGAAATGCCGCCCACTTGGACTACCTGCTGGATACTGAGCGATGCTCCCATTCCAATGATGGCAATTTTTAGTAATCGTTTTCCAGTAAAAGATATTCCCTTTCCCATTAGAGGGAAGCGAATCACAATCGGATGAGCTGCCATGCCGATGAGCAGAGCAAATACACCTCCACTTATGTACCCCTGAGGAATTAATGAACTAAAAAATATTCCAAGAAGTGCAACAATGATGGCACCGGATATTCCTGGAATGTACTGGATTATGCGTTTCATGCTGATGATACTACAGTTTTACTTCATTTAATTCAAATGCAATATGCAATATGGTGATATAAAAATTTAATCCTTCCTTCTTCCTGCATGTCCTATCAACAAAAAATTCTGATTACAACACGATTCATTACTTTTTTCCATTTTTGTCATAACCTTTTGTCAGTTAGTGTGTTTTTTATGTTGTGAAATCAAAAAGGTTCACATACAATACTGTCGTAGGTATTGAAAATTTTAGGAGGACACATATGCGCAAAAAAGCACTGGCAATGGTTTTGATTCTATTGATAGCAACTACAATGTCGCTTGCAGCCGCTAGCACGGGATCAATTGGGTTTGTTAATTATGGATTTCTAGATTCTTTTGAATCGGGCGATTCAGACGCGTATGCACCAGGCATTCGTGCGGAATTCTTTCTCAGTGATTACTTGGGAGCTTCAGCAGATGCAATAGTTCTTGCTTCAGATGAGGCAATGGAAAACTTCATGATGATGTATATTGTGAGTGCTGTTGCAAGACTACCATTTGGTTTTGTAGAACCATTTTTGAGCGTTGGTCCCGCTTACCTTGGACTCATCTCTGAAAATGAAACCGTTGATGGGTATACTGAAGGGGTTGGATTTAATGCAAGAACAGGAGTTGATTTTAATATCCTTGATACGTTCAGCGTCGGTGTTGAAGCAAACTTTTTTGTAGATGATTTAGAGGATTTCTTTGCTAATATTGAAGACTACTTCTCAGAAAGTGCACTCCGAGGAAGTCTTATCGGCGTTTCAGCTAAATTCAAATTCTAATCTTTTCCCAGTCAGCTACTTTCATGCCGGAGTTGATGTATCGACTCTGGCATTTTTACATGGTACCATCCCGTTATGAGTTCACCAGCACTACTTTTTACCGGAGGATGCGGACCTGGTAAACAGTTTAATCGAAACATGATTCCCTCCTGTTCTTACGTTTGTGCCGCAGACAGCGGTATTGAAACAGCTATACACCTTGGGTACACAGTTCATGAAGCAATAGGGGACTTCGATTCACTCTCATCATTGGATCTGCTCGCCCATATTCCTCACATAAAACTTCCTGAAGAAAAAGATGTCACCGATACTGAAGCATTGCTTCAGCACATTAAATCAAAGGGATTTACATCGTATATACTTGTTGGGGGAGGAGAAGGCCGATTCGATCATCTCATACATCTATATTCGCTCTTTTCAATTTACGGCCCTCCTGAACAATGGATAACTGCACGAGAACAGATGATACTGGTTCGTGATTCAAAAGTACTGAAAACCATACCAAACAATCCGCTTTCTATTATCCCTGCTGCAGCACAAGGAAAATCCCTAGTAAGTTCTCGGCATCTTCACTGGGAACTGACAAAATTCCCTATCTCCATGGAGCAGCAAAGTATATCAAATAAAAGTTACGAAACAACGTGCGAAATAAGCGTCTCAGGAGATCCTGTTTTTGTACTCATTCCTTTTCCCCAATAAAAATTAGCATGACAACCGGGGTCAAATGTTATATAGTGGTGCCATTGCAAAGAACAATAAAGGTATACCCATGGAACAACAGGATAGACCAGAACAAATAATTTCCATCTCAAAAAAACTGCAGAGGATTATTCATCTATCAAAAAAAATCTTTGGTGAAACAGATGTTTCGGAATTAACTGAAGAGCAGATTGCTGAGAAAAATAAACAGTCTATACCAAATAACTGGCTTACTCGACGACTTTTTAAGAAACAGACAAAACACGTGGAAACATCAACATACATTATCCCTGTAGATGATGGTATGGTAACTGGATATTTCTTTCAAAGACGAGACAAAATCCCTAAGCAACTTACTAGCCTTCGTCCACTCATTATCTTCTACCATGGGGGTGGCTGGGTCTGGGGAAACATGGATTTATATAGTTTCATCTGTGCTCGCATAGCATCAATAACAAATGCAGCAGTACTCTCAGTAGATTACCGACTTGCACCACAATACAAGTTCCCAACAGCTGTAGAAGATTGCTACAACACACTCATTTGGGCATCTCAGGGAGCTCGCTACTGGAAAATCGATCCTGAAAGAATCTTCGTCATGGGAGATAGTGCAGGAGGAAATCTGGCAGCTGTGGTAAGTAGACTTTCTCGTGATCGCAAAGGGCCTCACATCGCAGGACAAGTACTTATCTATCCGGTTACTGATGGACGGTTACGAACTTCATCATTCAATAAATTCAAAGAGAGCCCAACTCTTACCGGTCGAGAGATGCAGTTCTTTATCAAGAGTTACCAGAGTGAGCCTAAAGACATTCTCAACCCAAACTTCTCTCCACTCCTATCTAAAGATCATTCCCGATTGCCGCCTACACTCATCATCACGGCAGATAACGATCCTTTGTTGGACGATGGGAAATTATATGCCGAAGCTTTACGTTCTGCTGATACACCAGTTAAGTACTTGGAGTGTGAGCATACCGTACATGGTTACCTTGCCTATCCTGCAGCTCCAGGATCAGAAGAGACAGAATCGGCCATTATGCAATTTATTGCTGGAAGACAGGTGGAACAGGTAGAGCTGCTTACCAAATCACAAATGCGGAAACAGAATAAACGAGAGCTAAAAGTTGCACGAAAGACCAATAAATCCTTTGTCGCTGTGGGCGTTGAAGAAGGTTAATCATGCATATAGAGGTCTTCTGCTGTATCGGCAGGTTTCCTGAGAGCAGGAATTTTCCCTATAAGGAGACCGATTGATTCTCTCACCAAACCGAATGAACGCTCTCCACTAGCAGAAAAATAGGCGTACCAACACGCTTCATCCTGTTTATAGCGAATATCACAACTCACAATATGCTCAGATGCCCACCCTCGGTCTGCAGGAACGAGAATTGGCTTTGTATGTTCTCGCTGCCACTGCAAACCATCTCTACTGGTAAGCAATACGATTGCAGAAGCCTGACACTTTCGTTCGGCGTTCCAGTATCGAGCTGTCTGAAGAGCAACATACGTTTCAACTCCCTTATATATACTCATTCGCCCTACAGCCAGATTTCTCCATGGATCATTAGGTACCGGTTCTACCAGAGGCATATGCGATTCGGCAAGATAGGTTCCATCCACCGTTTCTGAAAAGGCTGAACAAACATACCGTGCCGAAGAGGGATTCTTTCCAACCTTAGATGATCCAATATATAATCGGTACCCTCCCTCAACACTAAGAACCTGCGGGTGACTCAGGATTGGCTTCTTCAGATAATCCCCCGCTGAAGGAATATCTTTTGCTTTGAGGACAACACGTGGTTCGCTCCATACAGTGAGATCGTTTGAGGTACGCATCTCAATATGGGATCCGACCACATGTGCTTTTCTCATCCGCTTCGTAAGTTTTTCAATGAATGGGATAGGTCGTCCATGGCGTTCGTAGACGACATGAAAGGCTCCTTTCGCTTTAAAAATATAGGGGTATTTGCCTCTTACCTGAAGCAAGCCTCGAGGTTCCCACATAATTCCACTATCGGAAATGTAGTGTTGAATACCCAGCCATGAATGAGCAAACAGGTGCCATTTCCCGTCTGGAGTATCTTCTGGAAAAAGAAATGAGGGGCACGAAATTCGGGGCACGTACCAAAGACCCTGAATCACCGGTTCGTCCGAAAAAGGAAACCACGATGAATCGGGAATCTGCTCAACCGGCTGCACCTGTGTATTCACCATACCTGTTACTCCCGATTTGGTCCTCTAGACCGTTTTTTAAAGAAAATTGGATCTAAATATTTCTCAATATCATATGTATTGGTCACCTTTCTCAGTAAAAGGGAATAAAGATAAAAACTCCCCCCAATCGACACGATGAACGTAAGGCCAAACCATAGTGGGAACAGCGAACTCTCTGGGTCGGCAAAGATAGAAATAAGTACGATACAGATGGTAAAAAGTATTCCCATGACTATAATATTCACAACAGTTGCTGCAAGAACAAACAACACTGTGTTGATTTTCTTATTCATGTGAAACCTCCTTGGGAGTTTCGGTGGTTTTTCGGTGGAGGCGGGAATCAAAAAAGAGTAAATGTATCATGAGTAATATACCGGTTACCACAATCGAGGCATCGGCAACATTAAATGTCGGCCACCGTTCAAACCCAAGAAATCCATACACTCTCACACTCACAAAATCAACAACCCACTCGGGCCTGAAAATTCGATCCACCAGATTCCCCAATCCACCGCCAACAATACCTGCGAGCATCCAACGCTGAAAAGTACTCAATTCTTTGGATCGAATAAGAAATACTACCAATACACCCATAAGGAGAAGAGGAACTACAATAAACAGAATCTGTTTTGCAATTACTGGCAGGCTATCACCTAGACTGAATCCAACAGCAGAATTTCTTACGTGACAAATCCATAGAAAATCAGACAAAAATGAGTAGCGAACAGTTCCTTGAGGAATTGTTGCAACAACCCATGCTTTAGTAACCTGATCTGCAATAATTAGGAAGATTGAGAGGATAAAGGGTGTACCGTGAAATTTTTGAAACCGCTTCATGGTGGGATTCATCCTACTACAGAGCCGTCGGAAGTGCAACGAAAGAGGCTTCCAGTTGTAATTCTTCTATAAAACACTTTGCCATCTGTTGAACACCAAAGACCTCAGTTGCATAGTGACCACCACTGATCATGGTAATTCCTGACTCTTTACAGGTAGCGAACATGGTATGCGAAGTCTCTCCGGTAATGTAGGCATCTAACCCCAATTCTATAGCTTCTTGAACTTCATAGGGAGCCCCGCCAGAAATTATACCAACAGTCTCAATCAGTTTCTTGCCAAATGGAAGAATATGGAGCCCGGTCTCAACTGAAAAACCGAGAGTATCAGCAATTTCATCTGCAGTTACAGGTTTTGGAAGTACTCCCCTGAATCCAATGTACGATCCATGATACTTCCCAAAAGATTCAATCTGACTCAGATGTAACTTTTTTGCCATAGTGGAATTATTACCTAATTCAGAGTGGGCATCAAGTGGAAGGTGGGCTGCAAGCAATGCGATATCATGATTAACAAGTAAGGCAATTCGCTCATAGTGCATAGAGGTGATTGCCAATGGTTTTCCCCAGAAAAGACCATGATGAACAAATACTGCATCGGCACCTAACTCAGCTGCTTTCTGAAACGTAGCGAGTGAGGCATCAACTGCACACACAATCTTATGGACTTCTTTATCAGGTCTACCCACTTGCAGTCCGTTCATAGAAACGTCTGAATCCAAAAAATCATCGAGACGTAACCGTGTACGTATATATTCTGTAAGTACTTCAATCTTCATACGAACATTATAGAGAGTTGACATCAATTATTCCACCACCTATAGTGAGCCTCATGGCAGATTTACGGTTCACACGCCGTGAGCTCACGGCAGATGAAGCTAAGTTCACGTACGACAGCTCACTCATGAAAATGGTAGGACCAATATCCGAACAACCAACCATAATCGGACAACCCCGAGCTATGAGAGCTCTGGAAATGGGGCTGGCAATTCCGAGTAAAGGGTACAACATCTTTGTGAGCGGAGATCCCGGTACAGGCCGATCCAGTGCTATACGACTAGCAACCAAACCCTATATGAGCGATATTACGCAATTACGCGACATTGCATTTGTTCATAATTTCCGCCATCCCGATGCCCCTATTGCAATCACATTCTCACCAGGCGATGGCAAAGCTTTTACCCTCGCGATGCAGAAATTCATTGTTGACCTAAAACAGGAAATCACACGGAAACATAAGGATGGATTTCAGTGGGACGCTGCTAACCTGTTATCGCTTTCTGATCGTCTTCTTGCACCTATACGGGTACAATTCACAGATCCCCTCATCCAGATTCACCTAGGGTCAATCGGACGAGATCTGGCTGAACATGCCTATCTCTTCCATGCAGAAGACTCACAGGAAATTCCCAATGGGAACTTCTTTAATCGTTATAGCGTACATCTCCTTGTAGACCATGAACAGACAGAAGAAAGACCGTTAGTCTTTGAAACCCATCCAACCTTTACAAACCTCTTTGGCTCTCTTGATACCCCGATTGACGTGCGTGATGAACGCTATCTACCCTTCCTTTCGATTCATGCGGGATCTCTTCTTCGTGCTGCTGGAGGTTATATTGTCATTAGCGCAGAGGAAATGCTCACTGTTGAGGGATTGTGGGAGGCATTTAAGAGATTCCTCACCACCTCTACGTTAGTGATTCAGAACACATCACATACTACCAGTCATTTCTCAGGAATTCGGCCCGAACCCGTTCCGTTACTGCTCAAGGTCATCCTTGTAGGCAGTGAAGATTCCTATGAATCATTTTGTGAGCATGATCCCGATTTTCTAAAACTTTTCAAAGTCTCGGCAGAATTTGATTACACCATGCCGGCGACTCAAGAGAATATTGCTGGATGTATCGGTTTTATTCAGCGGGTTGCCAGGGAAGAACAACTGCTCCCAGTTGAGTCCACAGCCATTACCGAACTATTGCGATTCAGTTCCCTTGCTGCAGAATCCCGTGATGAGTTGACAACGCAACTTTCGCTCCTTGCAGATCTTCTTCGTGAAGCTCATTATTGGGCGCAATCCTCCTCCAATACATACATTGATGAGCATGCAGTACTCAGAGCCATACATGAACGAGATTACGTTGCCAGTGTAACTGAGAACCGTATTTTAGATGAAATTGCTTCAGGTGAAATGATTATTTCGCTCGATGGGTATAAAACAGGGGTCGTCAACGGATTAGCAGTACTTGATCGAGGCCCTGCATCATTCGGAACTCCTACTGTAATTAGTGCAACTGTAGCTCCAGGGAATGAAGGAATCGTGAATATTGAACATGAAGCAGGTCTTTCCGGCGAAATTCACGACAAGGGATTGCTCATCCTCGAAGGATACCTTCGTAAAAAATACGCACGAAATTTTCCTCTCTCCATCTACTCTGGTATCTGTTTTGAGCAATCGTATGCTGAAATTGACGGAGACTCGGCCTCTTCGAGTGAACTGTATGCACTTTTATCGGCTATTGGCGATATCCCCATCAAACAAAATATTGCCGTGACTGGATCGGTAAACCAAATGGGTGAGTTACAACCAGTAGGCGGTATAAATGAAAAAATCACCGGATTCTATACGGTTTGCAAACAATTAGGATTGAAGAACCATCCCGGGGTTATTATTCCTGTGCAAAATATCAAGAGCCTCATCCTTCCCTATGAAATCATTGAAGCCATTGAGCACAAGACCTTCCATATCTATCCGGTACAGACTATCGATGAGGGAATGCAGGTTCTCACAGACCGACCATCGGGATCAAGAAATCAGAAGGGGAATTTTCCTGTAGATACACTCAATCGAGTTATTGAAGATCGGTTGCGGGACTTATTTGAAATATCACGACCTCAAAACTGATCTACGAGTTGTGCTCAATTTCTTTCCAGAATCTTCTCAAGAGAACTAGCGATAGAAGGAAAGTGAATACATCCGACACTGGCTGACTGATTTGCATCCCACGCAATCCAAGAAATTGTGGAAGGATGAGCACGAGAGGAATAAAAAATATACCCTGTCTCGAGAGGGCTGTCACCGAAGCAGCCTTTGCCTTTCCAATAGATTGAAACATCATAGCAACCATGATATTCGCCGCTTGAAGAGGCATCACCAGGCATTGCATCCTCATGGCAAATGCACCAATTTCAACAACGGCAGGATCGGTCTTTATGAAGAAACGCATAATAGTCGGTGCGAATATAAACCCAAGTGAGCCCAATAGTAAAAACCCAATAACACCAGTAGTGACGGAGAATTTGAAAGCCTCTCTCATTCTGTCTATCCGTTTTGCCCCCCAGTTGAATCCCGCAACGGGTTGAAACCCCTGTCCAAAACCGATGAGGGCAGATCCAAGGAATTGCATGGTTCGCGTAACAATAGTCATCGCGGCCAAAGCTGAATCTCCAAATGGGGCAGCTACATTATTGAGAATTATCATAGAAATACTCGCCATTCCCTGGCGATAGAAAGCCGGCATCCCCGTGGTAAAAACCTCTTTAAAAATCCATCGTTTCATCCTGAAGCAGGAAATGCTGAGTTTAAGGGTGCTTTGCTTTCTGAGAAAGAATGAGAGTAGAATTATAAAAGAGACAAGTTGGCTGACTACTGTAGCTACTGCCGCCCCTCGAATTCCCATTCCTAAGGCGAAAATAAGGATGGGATCTAAAATAACGTTTAAAAGCGAGCCGATTACTATTCCACGCATGCCAAGACTGGCATTCCCTTCCGACCTGAGATTTGTGTTCATGACAAATGAGGCAGCCATAATAGGTGCTCCAAACAGGATGATGCCGCCATAGTCCTTTGCGTACGGGAGAATCGTTTCGGTTGAACCAAGCAGTCGCATGAAAGGAGAGAGAAAAGAGATCCCGAATACCAGTAAAAGTGTTCCAACCCCGATCGCTGTAAAGAAAGAGGTCGAGAGCACTTGATTTGCTTTATCGTTTTCACGTGCACCGAGCAATCTGGCTACAAAATTACCTGAACCAAGTCCAAGAGTCATACCAATAGCTTGAATAATCGACATAAGAGCGAACACAATTCCTACTGCTCCACTTGCCTGAGTTCCTAATCTACTCACAAAAACCGTGTCTGCCATATGGTAGAACGTTGTTACCAGCATAGAGATGATAGTTGGTACCGACAGTGTGGTAATTAACTTTGAAACAGGAGTTTCGGTCATACGAATGTAGTTTTCTTCAACGCTCAAACGTTTTGCACCAATTAACTTCATGGCTTCTTTCTCTCTAACTTCTTTATTACTGGGTGTTAGCTATCTGGGAACTCCACAGATACATGAGTATACCAAAAGCAACAGAAACATTCAGTGACCCTTTGCTCCCCATAAGGGGAATACTCACACGTCCTAACGAGGCATCGGCCAATGCTAACATTTCTGGACTTACCCCCAGCTCTTCAGAACCAAGAACCACTACCCCTTCCTTCGGAAATGAAAATTCGTTACAGGAGGATCCTCCTAACTCCAGTGCAAAAACTGGTTGATTACTGCACTGTGGGGCAATCTCTGTGGGTAAAAGAGTTTTCCACGGAATACTATCGGTACATCCCCTCCCGCTGCGCTGAGCTCTCGGATGTGTTGGCGATGCCGATGGTTCAACAAGTATAATTGATTCAACACCAAATGATTCCGATGTTCTAAAGATTGACCCTACATTAAATGGTGAACGAAGGCGATCAAGCACTACGGTAACGGGATATACCGACCGTACTTCGCTATCCAACCTATCCGAATTGCTTTGAGTAAAATCCCAATCAGCTCTATCAATATGTAAATCGGTGTGTAATCGATGAACAAGATCAGAGAGTGGCCATACAAGAGAGTTATGATCTTTCGAGGAATCTTCAAACAAAACTGCAACTGATTCACAATTTTTTCGAGTAGGTTGAGAGAGTGGTTTAAAGGAGCTTAAAGCGAGCAACCGACAAACTGTGGAAAAATATTGAGAATCAAAAGACTTCCCACTACGTACCATTTTTAGTGCCGACTCCAAAAGTCGAACAGATTTTCGCACCATGGTTCCCGTCTCAAGAGAAGAGAGCTTACGAATCGTAATCATGGAGTTTCCTCGTCGTCCTGTTCAGAGGTTTGAGTCTCCTGAGGAGAGATACACAGAGCAAATTCACCCTTGATAGAAGCACGTTGTGAGAACGCTTCAAAGATTTCCTTCGCACTACCCTCCAACAGCTCTTCGAATGTTTTCGTTAATTCACGACCAATGAGAACCCGTCGGTCTGGAGCAAGTTGAGCCAAGTCTGCTAAAAGTTTTACTACCCGAAAAGGCGATTCGTAGAGAATGAAGGCCTCATTTCGCTGTAATAGTTGTGTTAATCGGGTTCTTCTTCGACCCGATTTTGGACTTAAAAACCCCTCAAATGTGAAGTTTTTCCCTGTGAAACCACTCACAGAGACAATTGCTGCCACGGCTGAAGCTCCTGGAATAGGAACCACAGGAAAGCCAGCATTACGTACCGCCTGGACTACACGTGCACCAGGATCACTTATTCCGGGAGTACCTGCATCTGAAATAAAGGCAACTGAGTTTCCTTCAGTGAGTAATTTCACAATACCTGAGGCAGAAGATTGTTCATTATGTGCATGACATGCGATAAGTCTTTTCTGGATTGAAAAATGGTTTAAAAGACGCTGCGAGTGTCGGGTATCTTCGCATGCAATTATGTCAACCTCGCGTAACGTCTCTAATGCTCGTAGGGTAATATCATTCAAATTACCGATTGGTGTCGCCACCATAAATAGTGTAGCCATATCGGCATTCTATCGGTTAAACGGCCCACAGGCAATGGTGAAAAAAACCATTCGCCTTAAAATGACTAATCCAATGTATGTAAGAGACATCTCAAATATCTTCTTCCTCATAGAAAAAACTGCAAATTTTGTATAATAGGGAGGGTTCTATAAAAAGTTGGCATGAAGTTTGCATGGAGGTTGTTGAGATTAAAAAAATACGGTGCATCTTACAAAGCACCGATACCAAAGGAGACTGTATGAAAACCTTCAAAAGACTTAAAGACATCGTAAACGCACAAGTTCACGCGAAACTCGATACGTTTGAAGATCCAGAGAAAATGATTCGCTATATGCTTCAGGAAATGGAAGAAACACTTGTTGAAGCTAAGAGCGCAACTGCAGAACGAATGGCAAACAAGACTGTTATTGAGGAAGAGATTCGCCAAACCAAAAAATTACTGAACCGGTGGGAAGAACGTGCAAAAATGGCGGTAGATAAAGACCGAGATGATCTTGCCAGAGAAGCACTTACCGAAAAGAATCGAATTGTCTGTCGTTTAGCTGCACTTGAAGAGGAATTACTTCAAATGCAATCGATAGTCGACTCCATGCAGGAGCAGATTACCAAGCTCGAAGGAAAACGCGAAGAGGTCCGGGATAAACAACGTATGCTCATTCAACGTGCCTATCACGCAAAAGAAAAGAAAAAGGTAATTGAAACATTACGCCAAATCGACGCTGAAGGCACCTATAGAAAGTTTGCAAACTTAGAAGAACGTATTGAGAGAATGGAGGCCGATGCTGAAATGGCTGGTTTCTCCGGTGCTGCTCAATCGGCAGAAAAGCAATTCTCTGAGATGGAACGTGATGAAGCAATTGAAGCTGAACTTGCAAGCATGAAAGCAAAAAAGAACAAGAAAAAGGAGAGTTGACGTGGATTCTTACTACACTCGCGATTATAACCGTTATAAAGAACATGAATATAGAACTGGGTATAGGGAGGGGTTCTCCGATGCAAAACCCAGAAACTGTGGATTAAGAAGATCCCGCGATGGCATTATCTTTGGCGTCTGTCAAGGTTTTGCCGACTGGTTGGGCATACCTGCATGGCCGCTTCGACTTGCTGCCTTTATTTCTTTTATTGCAAGTGGGTTCTTCCCAATTGGAGCATTGTACCTCATAGCTGCATTCGTCATGAAACCCGAAAGCAGATAATATTCACCTACTTCCTCCTTAAGGTCGCCATCATCTCATGGCGGCCTTTTTTTATGGAGATATACCTTCCAGCTGGTCTTTGTATTTCCTATATAGTCCGCGAAACTGATCATAGGTGAGAGAGAGGAGTTTAGCTGCCTCCTTCTGATTTCCATCAGCCTCTGTGAGAGCACCTCGTAAAAACGATATATCTAATTCACGTTTTGCTTTATCGTACGTATTAAGTGCGATTGATTCTGAAATGAGGTTCGGCGAGGCGGTATCCCGTGCATCCGAAACTTGTATTGTAGATGAGATAGGGGCAAAAGGATTCTCAAACGGGTTAATCTGCACCGTCGTAATTTCTTTCCCATTTGACCGATATACCGCACGCTCAACTACATTTTTTAATTCTCGCACATTACCTGGCCACGGATAATCACGTAGTTGCTTTTTAACCTGATCGCTTAACTCAGGTAAATCTGATCGGCCACATTCCAATGCCATCTTGGCAGAAAAATATTCTGCAAGAAGAAGAATATCTTCCTTGCGTTCGCGTAGTGGAGGAAGAAACAATACCTCGAACGATAATCGGTCAAGGAGGTCTTCTTTAAACTTCCCCTCTTCACACAGTGTAGGGAGGTCGGCATTCGTCGCTCCCACAATTCGAACATCGGCTTCATGAGTCTTTGATGAACCTACCCGCTCAAAGGTTCCATATTCCACGACTCTAAGAATTTTCTCTTGAACTTCGAGAGGAATAAGCCCTATTTCATCAAGAAAGAGAGTTCCCCCTTCCGCCTCCTCGAACCGCCCTTTTCTGGTTTTGGTTGCACCCGTAAAGGCTCCGGCTTCGTATCCAAAAAGTTCTGTTTCAATGAGTGAGGGAGGAAGAGCTGCACAGTTCACGGTAACTAGACTCTGTTGCCACCGTGGACTCAAATAATGGAGGCGAGTTGCAGCAATTTCTTTTCCACTTCCCCGTTCTCCTACAATTAAAACACTTCGATTAACTGTTGCTGCCCGACTCAATGCCTGTTGAAAGTTGAGAAATACTTCAGACTCTCCAAGAGGTGCTTGTGAATACCCTAAGCGTTCTTCACTCATAGGTGGATTCTACCACATATTGGTTAATTTTACCAACACTGTTTCATTCACATTTTATAACACATGTAGTACAATATGGCGTACATCATGTGAATAATGCAGTTACAAGGGGTTGTGTCGAGAAATTGTGATTCAATTATCATGTTGGCATGATTTTTGCAGTACAGGTAATAGAGAGTACGAGAGTGCTCGAATACTACTGTTATGGAGGATTACACTATGGGAATTTTTTCAAGATTCATGGACATAGTAAATGCCAATATCAACTCCCTTCTCGACAAAGCAGAAGATCCGGAGAAGATGATTAAACTTATGATGCAGGAAATGGAAGACACCCTTATCGAACTCAAGAGCTCCTGTGCTGCCAAGATTGCCACACGAACAAAAATTGAACGAGAACAAAGGGAACTTGCAAACCTCATTGAACGCTGGAAGAGTCGAGCAGAAATGGCAATCTCACGAGGCAGAGATGATCTCGCACGAGAGGCTCTTGTTGAAAAACGTCGAGCACAATCTGACTACGATAGTAAAGAAGAGGATGCCGCTCGATACGATGACATGATTGCTCAGAGTAAAGCCGATATCGGCAAACTTGAGGATAAGCTGCTCAGTCTTAGACAGAAACATCAAACCATCGTGGAACGTGCTGCTCGAGCACGTGAAGAACAAGTTGCTAACGACACATTGCGGAAAGCAAGTGATGATGCTGCATTCTCTAAATTTGATCACATGGAGCAACAGGTGGATCGTATGGAAGCTCAAGCACATATGAGTCGTCCAAAACCCGATTTAGAGTCAAAATTTGCTGACTTTGAGGCTTTAGATGAGATAGAGGCGGAACTTGAGCAGTTACGCAAAAAAAGAAAAACCCAGTAACTGGACTTGTTCGAAGAGAAGGTAATGATGATGAGCGAGACATTGATTTCAGTTGTAGCAATTGTAGTTCCATTTCTGTTCGCTGCATGGGTAATTAAGACGAGTATACGTGCAAAGGAACGGAAACGGGGAGATAGGGACTCTCAAGACACAGAGCGGCGAAAAAGTGACCGCGAACTTGAAGAGGGAATTATGGATCTGGCAAAGCGAATTGAGAATTTGGAAATTATTCTTCGCAACAGACACACAAACAATAAGGAATAGGAAGGATGGATATGGCAACCAAACGATTATATAGATCCCGAAGGGGAAAGATATTTGGCGTATGCCAAGGATTTGCTGAATGGAGGGATCTCCCTGTCGATTTATTGCGACTCATTGTGGCAGTCTCCATTGTAGTGACTGGTATATTCCCCGGAATAATCATCTATGCTCTTGTGGCACTCTTTATGCCACTCGAACCGGGATATGGAACCTACTATGAAGAATCAGAAGAACATGATCATGTAAAAGAGGGCTTCAGTCGAACCCGAGAAGATTTACGTGCAACTTTTGACCGATTGAAAAGAAAAGTAGAGGGCATGGAGGAAGAGATCTTCGATAAAGAACGTGATTGGGATCAGCGATTTCATGGAGATAATACATGAGACGAATCAGCATACTACTTTGCCTGCTGCTCGTACTGCTGAGTCCAGTGGCTGCAGCGGGTGTGAAGGACTCATACTCAGGAACTATCAACCCTAAGCGGGAATGTGCAAGTTGACTTTCCCCATATACAATCGGTATCACATAACAAGAACACAACATGCTGGAACATGAGGTGGACCTATTGACCTACTCATTGCTTTCTATTATTACTTAGCTACCTAACTAAGTGAGGATTTCAATGACCCCAGTCACCTTACCACCAGAATGTCCGAGCATGCCCCTTCTCATGCAGATTACCAGACTCCGAGTAGTACGCAGCCATGCACTACTTGGAGATTTGGGCATACATCCAAGTCAGTATCATCTCCTTGTAATTGCAGCTCATACCGGGGGGCTTCGCCAATCTGATCTGGCAAATAGACTCTATATTAAACAATCAACCCTCACCGTCATGGTAGAACGGCTTGTAAAGGCAGGCTTTCTCACAAAAATTAAGGATCCCCGCGATGGCCGTGTGACTCGGATTCATATCACTCAGGAAGGTGCAGATATACTTACGGAAGCCACTGCCCGATTTGAACAGATTGAACGTGAGACGTTCAATGGATTCACCCCTGAAGACCATGAACAGTTCTCTCTACTTGCATCACGCATCCGAGATAATCTTGCTCGAATCACACAAGGGGATGAACATCCATGCTCATAATTGTACGCTATCTCAAGAAATCGTGGAAATCCCTTATTCTTGTGCTTGTTCTGCTTATTTTCAAGGTTACAGCCGATCTTACACTCCCCTTTTACACCGCAAACATTGTAAATGTCGGCATTCAGCAGGGAGGAATTGATTCCACTATACCCTCCGTCATAAGTGAACAACTCATGGACGAAATTTCACGTTCACTCGATGATTCAGCAACAACCGTATTGCGTGAAGCTTATCGTTACAATAAACAGGCCTATCGTTTTCCCGCATTCATTCTCGAACAGCCGTCATCAGAGCTGGAAATCCTCCTTCTTCAACCGCTCGCTCAATTTAGTCTTGGTGAATTAGCTGCCTCTACAGCTCCAGAGAGTATCCTTCGACAAGCTGCATTAGCTCGCATCAGAGCCGATTACGAATTACTCGGAGTTGACCTGAACACACAGCAGATGCATTACATTGCTACCACAGGATTGTACATGATAGGCATTTCCACACTCAGTGTAATCGCTTCAATCTTAGTTGCCTTCTTTGCATCACGGACTGCAGCCAATCTTGGAAAGCAATTACGTTCCGACGTTTTCAGAAAAGTAGTCTCATTCGGCCAAAAAGAGATGGACACGTTTTCTACAGCTTCGCTCGTTACGCGAAGTACAAATGATATTCAGCAGATCCAGCAATCCTTTGTAATGATACTGAGAGTAGTCATTTTTGCACCGCTTATGGCTCTTGGAGGTCTTTTTAGAGTGCTCAGCACCAATAGCTCCATGTCTTGGACTATAGGGCTGGCAATACTCGCAATCAGTACCGTGGTCATTACTATGTTTTCACTGGTGATGCCTCGTTTCAAACAACTACAAATTCTGCTGGACGAGGTTAACCGGGTTGTAAGAGAGACGCTGACGGGAATTCCTGTCATTCGTGCTTTTACGACACAAGCACACGAGCAAAAACGATTTGCCGTTGCGAATGAAAACCTCACGAAGACCACGCTTTTTGTAAACCGGTCTATGTCGGCGATGATGCCGCTTATGATGCTCATTATGAATCTCACTACCATTCTTATTGTGTGGCGGGGAGGTTTACATATTCAATCTGGAACCATGCAGGTAGGAGACATGATGGCTTTCATTCAGTATGCCATGCTCATTATCATGTCCTTTCTCATGATTACCATGCTCACCATCATGCTCCCCAGAGCTGCCGTCTCTGCAAGCAGAATTCGTGAAATACTTGACACACCCGTGAGTATTGAAGAACCGGATTATTCTACAGGTATGAACAAACCAATTGGGGGTCATATTAGCTTTAGGAATGTGGGATTCACCTTTCCTGGAGCGAGCACTAAAGCCCT
>Ga0334901_1000569_pt1 | contig 49472 bp, 46 predicted proteins | sample GraSluR3_MG_3_FD_207216 | JGI IMG/M metagenome (GOLD analysis project Ga0334901, IMG submission 207216) | Sludge microbial communities from methane-producing bioreactor in Wageningen University, Netherlands - Granular Sludge_15_08-R3 | ecosystem: Engineered > Bioreactor > Anaerobic >...
TTATTGCTCTGGCCAACATAAAACCAATCTCTTGTGGTGCTTTTTATTACATAAACTGTGTACATCTCTTTACATATTAAAAAAGGAAGCCCTTGAGCTTCCCTTTGTACCCGGAGCCGGGGTCGAATCTACCTGGCTAACGCCAGTTAGACAGGCCGGCACGAGTGTTATCCCTGCTGTGTCTTTCTGTATAAATCTCTGATATATCGTTTCCCCATTGTGCTTTTTAATTCCTTTTCCCTTTTTCGGGCTAGTTCACGTGTGGGAAATTCTTCTGTTAATACTAATTCAAAAGGACGATATGACTTTGTCGAACGATTATAACCCTTATCATGGTGATCCAAACGTCTTGGCAAATTATTGCTCTGGCCAACATAAAACCAATCTCTTGTGGTGCTTTTTATTACATAAACTGTGTACATCTCTTTACATATTAAAAAAGGAAGCCCTTGAGCTTCCCTTTGTACCCGGAGCCGGGGTCGAACCGGCACGAGTGTTACCTCACTGGTTTTTGAGACCAGCGCGTCTACCAATTCCGCCATCCGGGCAATGATTTGGTATAATAGAGGCGCAAAAGTACGACTTTTTTTAAAGATACAATAACACAAAATAAATTGTCCAATTCACTTTCTTTATCCCTTCCATTTTTAATTGAAAACAAATTTGGCTGCTAGTCAGGATTTTTATACTTTTGCAGACAGTTTTCATCAAAACATAAGTTGCTATGCCAGAGCCAATTGTAAGTATTTTTTCGGGAAGAGCCTCCGAGTACCTGGCTCAGAAAATTGCTGACCACTATGGCTCTGCAATTGGCAAGACCATCGTGACAGAGTTTTCAGATGGCGAGTTTCAACCTTCTTTTGAAGAAAATGTGCGCGGAAGAGATGTGTTTCTGGTGCAGTCAACCTTTGCCCCAACTGACAATCTTTTTGAGTTGTTGATGATGGTTGATGCTGCCCGCAGAGCATCAGCACATAAAATAATTGCTGTAATACCCTATTTTGGATTCGCCAGGCAAGACCGCAAGGACAAACCGCGCGTAAGTATTGCAGCCAAACTGGTAGCCAATATATTGCATACTGCCGGTGTTAACAGAATCATAACTATTGATTTACATGCTGATCAAATTCAAGGCTTCTTCGATATGCCCGTTGATCACCTGTATGCCTCCAATATTTTTGTGCCCTATATCAAAGAACTTAACCTGCCCAACCTAACCATGGCCTCGCCGGATACAGGTGGCACGCGCAGGGCAGCTTCTTATGCCAAGATGCTCAACACCGGTTTTGTGATTTGCTACAAACAACGCGCAAAACCCAATGTGGTAGAAGAAATGTCGCTAATCGGTGATGTAACAGGCCGTGATGTGATTCTGATCGATGATATCATTGATACTGCCGGATCTATTACCAAAGCCGGCGAGCTGATCATGGATAATGGTGCCAACAGCGTGAGGGCGTTCTGTACACACCCGATTTTCTCGGGCCAGGCCTTTGAGCGCATTAGCAAATCACCTTTCACCGAAATTGTGGTAACCGATACCATCCCGCTGAAAGAAAAACATGAAAAAATCAAAGTACTGACAACAGCAGAACTATTTGCCGAGGTGATCCGTCGTGTGGAAAACTATGAGTCGATCAGTTCGTTGTTCAGATTCTCAACTAAATAATCATTTATTAAATTAACAGTCGTATGAAAACAGTATCATTGAGCGGTTCTCTGAGAGAGAACGTAGGGAAAAAAGATGCTAAAGCACTGCGTAATGCCGGAAAAGTGCCCTGTGTACTTTACGGCGGTAAAGAACAAGTCCACTTTACTGCAGACGCAGCCAGTTTTAAGCCAATAATTTTTACTCCGGAAACATTTTTGATTGAGGTTGATGTGGATGGCAAAAAATACAATGCCATCTTGCAGGACGTACAATATCATCCCCTGTCAGATAAACTTCTACATGCCGATTTTCTCCTGGTGTCTCAGGACAAACCCGTTACCGTTTACCTCCCCGTCAAACACCAGGGAACTTCTCCCGGTGTGATTCGTGGTGGTAAACTAAAACTGAAAATGAATAAAATACGCGTGAAAGGATTGATCAAGGATCTTCCTGAATTTATCATGGTAGATATCTCTAAACTTCAGATTGGTCAATCTGTAAAAGTCAGAGATCTGAGCCTTGAAAATATCAGCTTCCTCAGTCCGACCAATGCAGTTATCCTTGACGTGAAAACAGCTCGTGGTGCAGCACTTGAAGGCGAAGAAGAAACCGAAGAAGGCGAAGCCACAGAAAGTGCCGAAGGCGGAGAAGCTCCAAAAGAATAACCCAAAGACGTTTTTGTGCTTAAAAGGCATAGGGTTATTTTTGGCCTTATGCCTTTTGTTTTTAAATAATAAGTCAACAATGAAATTTCTAATTGCCTGCCTCGGAAATATTGGAAAGGAATATGAGGATACGCGCCACAACATTGGCTTTTGGGTAGCCGATCGTCTGGCCGATCAGCATAAAACAAGTTTTACGACCGGCCGACTGGCACAAAGCACCCTCATCAAACACCGTGGACGAAGCCTGGTAGTGATCAAACCCACCACATTCATGAATTTGAGTGGTAAGGCGATCCAATTCTGGTTGCAGCACGAACAGATTCCGATCGACAGGCTGCTGGTAGTTGTTGATGACATTGCCCTGCCTCTTGGCACACTGCGCATGAAGAAAAAAGGCGGAGATGCCGGCCACAACGGACTAAACCATATCATTCAAACCCTTGGCACTTCTGAGTTTGCCCGTTTACGATTTGGCATCGGTGATGATTTTCCCAAAGGACGACAGGTGGATTATGTGTTAGGACACTGGAAGCCTTCCGAAATCGACATCGTTGAACCCAGATTGGATGTAGCAGCAGAAATGATTTTGAGTTTTACTGCTATCGGCATCGAACGGACGATGACGGCTTATAACGGCAAATAAAAACCCGTTATTCGAAAAACAACGGGTCTCTATTTTTTAAATTCTTGCAGCTTTTATTTTCTTCTTAATGATATCCGTCAGTTCAGTTATCGCAACCCTTTCCTGAGCCATGCTGTCGCGTTCGCGAATCGTTACCGTATTATCTTCCATGCTCTGATGATCAATCGTGATGCAATAAGGCGTCCCGATGGCATCATGTCTTCTGTAGCGCTTGCCAATGGCATCTTTTTCTTCGTAATGACACATAAAATCTTCCTGTAAGTCGGCCAGTATTTCGCGTGCCTTTTCGGGAAGTCCGTCTTTTTTCATCAAGGGTAAAACAGCAGCTTTATAAGGAGCTAGCACTGGCGGAAGCTTCAAAACCACACGCTCACTGCCATCCTCCAATTTTTCTTCGGTGTAGGCATGGCTCAGCACGGCCAAAAACATACGGTCGAGACCAATTGAGGTTTCAACTACATAAGGTACATAGCTTTCGTTGGTCTCAGGATCGAAATACTGGAGTTTTTTACCAGAAAATTGCTGATGTGCTCCCAGATCGAAATCAGTGCGCGAATGAATTCCTTCGAGCTCCTTGAAACCAAACGGAAACTCAAATTCAATGTCAGCAGCAGCATTGGCATAATGTGCAAGCTTTTCGTGATCGTGAAAGCGATATTTCTCAGCCGGGATACCCAATGAAAGATGCCACTTCATGCGTTGTTCCTTCCAGTATTCGTACCACTTCATTTCTTCGCCGGGGCGCACAAAATACTGCATCTCCATCTGTTCAAACTCACGCATACGGAAAATAAACTGGCGGGCAACAATCTCATTTCGGAAAGCTTTACCCGTTTGTGCAATTCCAAACGGAAGCTTCATACGGCCTGTTTTTTGCACATTGAGGTAGTTAACAAAAATCCCCTGAGCCGTTTCGGGGCGCAAATAAATTTCGTTTGCGCCATCGGCTGTTGAACCCATTTTAGTCGAAAACATCAGGTTAAACTGCCGTACCTCCGTCCAGTTGCGCGAACCGGAAATCGGGCAAACGATACCCAACTCTTCAATTTGCTTTTTGATATCATCCAGGTTGTTATTTTCGAGCGATTGATAAAAACGCTTACTGATCTCATTGATCTGCTGCTGATAATCGAGCACACGGGCATTGGTTTCGCGGTATTGTTTTTCATCGAATGCTTCACCAAAACGCTTTCGGGCTTTCTCAACTTCTTTGTCGATCTTTCCTTCAATCTTTGCCATATGGTCTTCAATCAGCACATCAGCACGATATCGCTTTTTGGAATCCTTGTTATCGATCAGCGGGTCATTAAAGGCATCCACATGTCCAGAAGCCTTCCAGGTGGTGGGATGCATAAAAATAGCTGCATCAATCCCCACAATATTTTCATGGTATTGCACCATTGATTTCCACCAATACTGACGAATATTGTTTTTCAATTCAACCCCATTCTGGCCGTAATCATATACAGCACTCATTCCGTCATAAATCTCACTCGACTGGAAAACAAACCCATACTCCTTGGCATGAGCTGTTATTTTTTTGAAAAAATCTTCCTGGTTTATCATGGCGGCAAAAATAGGAAATTGAAGCGTGCACCAAGCGTTAAATCACAAAAAAAGAGGCCTGTAACAGACCTCTTATTTTAATTGTTCCCGGTAACAGCCTTACAAAATCAGCATAGCATCACCATAAGTAAAGAAGCGATACTTTTGAGCTACAGCCTCTTTATAGGCTTTCATCAAAAAATCATAATCTGCAAAGGCTGCCACCTGCATCATCATGGGCGATTTGGGCAAATGGAAATTAGTAACCATAGCATCTGCCAGGTTAAACTCATAGGGTGGAAAAATAAATTTGTTAGTCCATTGATTAATGGGCTTCACCCTGCCGTTGATGTTTACGGCAGTTTCCAGGGCTTTCATGGTGGTGGTTCCAATGGCAACCACATTGCTCCGGCGGTCTTTGGCATCGTTGATGATGATGGCATTTTCGTCGGTCAGAAACATCTCTTCCGAATCCATTTTATGTTTGGTAAGGTCTTCCACTTCAATATTTCTGAAGTTGCCCATACCGGCATGTAAGGTGATTTCGGCAAAAGAAACCCCGATCAACTCGAGCCTTTTCATCAGCTCACGGCTAAAGTGCATACCGGCAGTTGGGGCAGCAATAGCACCTTCGTGCTTGGCAAAAATAGTTTGATAGCGCTCTGCATCTTCGGGCTCAACCGGACGATCGTGAATCTTCGGCAAAGGTGTTTTGCCAAGAGTTTGAATGGTCTTTTTGAATTCTTCGTAAGGACCATCAAACAAAAACCTGAGTGTACGACCACGCGAGGTTGTATTGTCAATCACCTCAGCTACAAGCGATTCGTCCTCGCCAAAATACAATTTGTTACCAATACGGATTTTGCGTGCAGGATCAACCAGCACATCCCAAAGCCGGCTCTCGCGATTTAGCTCGCGAAGCAAAAAGACTTCGATCTTAGCTCCTGTTTTTTCTTTTTCGCCATACAATCTGGCCGGAAAAACCTTGGTATTATTCAGGACAAACACATCGCCATCCTTAAAATATTCAAGGATGTCTTTAAATATCCGGTGCTCAATCGTTTTATCTTTTCTGTGCAGCACCATCAAACGTGATTCGTCTCTGTTCTTTGGGGGATAACTGGCAATAAGATTAGGGGGCAGGTTAAACCTGAATTGCGATAATTTCATTTGCTTAATTAATTAAATCCAACTTCCTTCTTACTAAAATTCCTCGGGTAAAATAAGCATGGCTCTAAAATGGGATTGCAAAGGTAACCCAATATCATGCCGAAGTCAAGTGTTTGAGAGCCTTAATGCTAGGTAAAAGATAAAAAATGTCACTTATGGTCCTGATTTGTTTCAATAATCATTGCTTTTATTTGTTCAGGAGTTCTGGCATCCGCTACATTAAACTCTCCTATCTGTGTGCGTATCAGACTGGTAAGATAGGCTCCGCTTTGAAGTGCCCTGCCAAAATCATATGCCAGGCTTCGGATATAGGTGCCTTTGCTACAGGTGATTTCAAAAGAAATTTCCGGAAAATTTTTTTGTTCCAGCTCCAGCCGATGAATAAAAATGGTGCGCGGATTGAGTTTTACCTCCTGCTGCTTCCGTGCGTAATCGAAAGCCCGCTTGCCATCCACTTTGATGGCCGAAAAGTTGGGAGGCATTTGTTGCTGCTCGCCCAAAAACTGCTTGCGTACTGCTTCAATCATTTCGGAGCTGATATGATCTGTTGGATATACGGCATCCGGTTCTGTTTCGCCATCATAAGAAGGTGTTGTTTTTCCGAGCAGAAAAGTGCCGGTATATACTTTATCCTGATCCTGAAACTCTTGAATACGTTTGGTCATTTTTCCGGTGCACAAAATCAACAAACCACTTGCCAAGGGATCGAGTGTGCCGGCATGTCCTACTTTTAGCTTATGAATCTGATGAAAGCGTTTGATGAGTGAACGAACAAAATTGACTATATCAAAAGAAGTCCAGCCCACGGGCTTGTCAATCAGCAATACTTCACCTGCTTCAAATTGAAACTCCATTATACCAGGCTTAAATCGTAGCCAAGTGCCAGCATCAGTAAAATAGCAACCCCAACCACAATGCGATAATACCCAAATACTTTAAACCCATACTTGGTTACAAATGAAATAAATGTTTTAATGGCAATCAGAGCCACTACAAATGCCACCACATTTCCGATAAGCAGGCTGGTGATATGTGTGCTTTCGATCACTTCATAGTTTTGAAACAATTTGTAGCCGGCAGCGGCAAACATGGTAGGAACGGCCAGAAAAAACGAAAACTCGGCTGCATCTTTACGGCTCATATTCTGTGTCATACCTCCAATAATAGTAGCAGCTGAACGCGAAACACCCGGAATCATTGCAATGCACTGATACAAACCAATCTTAAAGGCAGAAGGATAAGAGAGCGTATTAATTTTTGGCGTTTTTTCGAACCATTTATCCACAAAAATCAAAATAATACCCCCTAAAACCAACATCACAGCCACAACAACCACATTTTCGAGCAAGCTATCAATAAAATCACTGGCCATCAATCCAATTACCGCAGCAGGAATAAAAGCCACAAAAAGCTTGTAATAAAACTGCAACGATTGAAAAAAGCGTTTCCAATACAAAACAATCACAGATAAGATGGCTCCAAACTGAATATTTACTGTAAATGCTTTAACGAAATCGTCAATTTCCGTACCGAGTAGTTCCTGTGTAATAATCATATGTCCGGTAGAAGAAACAGGCAAAAACTCGGTAATGCCTTCTACTATGGCAATGATAATAATTTCAAATAAAGTCATAGGGTTTTAGGCTTTCGGTTTTTTCATGATAGCATAAATCTGAATCACAAAACCGGCAAGCACTAATGCGGGTGCCAGTGTCCAACGCTGAAAATTAAATATTTTATCGCTATACACATCCGGATCGTCAGAACCTCCGCCAATCATAAGCAAAAAACCAAGTGCCAGCACTGCCAGGCCAATAAAGACCCATTTATAATTTTCGCGCGTAAAGGCAAATGCATCTGATTTTGAAAGCTGATCAGACTTAGATTCAGGAGCTTGATTTGTGGACTTCTTCATGACTTAAACAATTCAGAATGAAAAATGAAAGGTCGAAAACTGAGCCAAAAATACAATATTCTATCATACCAGCCAGCAACAATAAGCAGGACAGTTCTTAATTGGTGTTAATTATGCGCAAATACATCAAAAAGATTCAGGCAAAAAGCTTATCTGTCTTACTCCTTAAATACTTATTAATGGCCAGCTGGGTAGAGATACCTGTAAGTAACATTCCCAAAACAAAAATGGCAGCATAAAGTAAAATCACACGAGGCCTGTCCTGCAACAACAACAGTTCGGGCAAATTATTAACCGCCACATAAAGCACCAGATTAAGCAATACAATTGCCAGAAATGCACCCAACACCCCTTGTAAAATCCCGCTCCAGACAAAAGGCCTGCGGATGAAACTTTCAGTTGCTCCCACAAGCTGCATACTTTTTACTAAAAAACGTTTGGCGTAAACTGACAAACGTATCGTGTTATTTATCAATGCAATAGCTATCACAAGCAATAACAAACTCATAAAAAACAAAACCATCCCAATGCGTTGCACATTTTGATTGATCAGATGTACCAGGGATTTTTGGTAAAAGATTTCCTTCACTATAGTCTGTTGCATTAGCTCATCAGCAATCACCGCAAGGCTGTCGTTGTTTGCCCAGGCAGCCTTAAACCGGACATCCACAGACGGAAGCAAAGGGTTTTCCTCATTGCCAAGCCACTGAATAAAATCCTCTCCCAAATCAGCACTTAGTCGGCGCGTAGCTTCCTCTTTTGTGATGTAAGCTGCTGATTTTACGTAAGGTGTAGCATCCAGCATTTTCTGCATCCTGATAATTTCGGCTTCCTTAACATCAGCTTTCATAATTATTTCGAAACCAATATTCTCGCGTATATGTTCCGAAAGTTTTTGCGCATGCAAAACCAGCAAGCCCAAAAGACCTAACATAAACAATACCAGCATAATACTGGCAACTGACGTAATGTATGAACCCGTCAATTGACGTCGATTGCTTTTTTCAGTTTCCTGTTGCATAATCCGTTGGATTTGGGACAAAAATACATTTTTTTGAGAAGTACCTTCCTTTCCTGTGCTAATAGTAGCTGGCAACATTTTAAAAATAAAGTTTTGCTTGTTTCTCTGTATCAATTTGCGTAAAATTACAGGGTAGCACCCGTTCTTCAAGGCAGTATTTTCATTGTGAAATTAGTAACAATGAACCTGTTTCAATATTATTTTCTGATGTACTTTTGCTGTGTGATTGTTAATTATATCACAATAAGTCAAACCCAAAAAACTTAATACAATGGCAAAAGCAAAAATTTTAGTAGTTGACGACGACATGGACGTGATCACCATGCTTGAACAAATCCTTATCAACGAAGGATATGAAGTTATTTCGGCTTTCAACAAAAACGAAGGATTGGAAAAAGCCTTACAGGAAAAACCCGATCTGGCCATCCTCGATGTAATGATGACAACACATTACGAAGGCTTCGAGATGGCCCGCGAATTCGTTGACAATCCTGAACTGGCAGGCATCCCTACCCTGATAGAAACTTCTATCGAAGTACTGATGACTACCAAGCCCAGTGTGCAGGCAATGGCGCGCGAATTTCGTAACGACCCTAATTACAAAGAATTACAGGTGATTCTGATTCGTGATATCGTTACCGGGAACTCCGGGATAGATTATCGCGCCGAGGATGGTCGTTCGGTATGGGTTCCTGTGAATGGATTTATCCGCAAACCAGTTGATAAAAACCGAGTACTGCCCGAAGTAGAACGCTTACTGGCAAAAAAAGCCACCAAGCCTACTGCCTGAACCTGTAAAAAACAGGAGGCAGCACTTTTGGCTGCTACAAACCAATGCCCGAATGTTTAAATTGAAATATTAGTTATGAAAACCACTGTTCAGGAAATTTTAGACCAGTATCCTGGTGCAGGCCGCGACAGCCTGATTCCCATTCTGCAACAAGTGCAGGAAAAAATTGGTTTCTTATCCGAAGAATCTGTGATTGAGGTAGGAAAATATTTGAAAATGCCTGCCAGCAAGATCTTTGGTGTTGCTACTTTTTACAACCAGTTCCGGTTCAATCAGCCCGGTAAGTATCATGTTCAGGTATGTCGCGGAACAGCCTGTCATGTGCTGGGTTCTGCAACCGTGCTCGATGAAATCGAAAAGCAACTTAAGGTAAAAGCCGGTCAAACCACCAAAGACAAGCTCTTTAGCCTCGAGGTTGTTGCTTGTATTGGTGCCTGCGGACTAGCCCCGGTTATCAATATCAATGGTGAGTTCCATGCCAAAGTTACAACCGATTCGATCCAGTCAATTTTTGATTCTTACAGAAACAGGGAGGAATAAGCATGCAAACAGAACAGAAATATTTAGTAGAACAGGTGCTCATGCAAAGCGAAAAAGCAGCCCTGACTCCTGAAACAGCGCAAAAGCTAAGGTTGATCAGAAAAGAACACAACGACAAACCTGTGATTTTTGTTGGAGCCGGCACTTGTGGATTAGGAGCCGGAGCAGCTGAAACAATCAAAGCCGCAAAGAAATACCTTCAGGAAAAAAATATCGAAGCACAGGTAATATCCGTTGGCTGCATCGGCCTATGCTCATCTGAGCCAATCATGGATGTAAAAATTCCCGGAAAAAAACGGCTCTCCTTCGAAAAAGTTAAAGGTAGTGATGTGGCTTCTATCCTGGATAATATCTTAGCCGACAAACTTCCAGAACACCCCCTATTAGGACAATTCAACGATCAGGAAGATCAAAAGACCTGGGGTGATGCACCTGCCATTCAAGACCATTTCTTCTTTAAACCTCAGCTGCGTATCGTGCTCGAAAACTGTGGTATCAGCGATCCGGTAAGTATTGAAGAATACATCGCACGCAACGGTTATAAAGCATACCTCAATGCATTAAAAATATTCAGCCGCGAAGAGCTTTGCAGTTATGTTGAAAAAAGCGGATTACGCGGCCGTGGTGGCGGAGGTTTCCCCACAGGAAAAAAATGGAAGTTTGCCCTGGCTACCGAAGCTGATCAAAAATACCTTATCTGCAATGCCGACGAAGGCGACCCGGGCGCATTTATGGATCGGGCAGTAATTGAAGGCGACCCACACAAACTGCTCGAAGGTATGGCGCTGGCTGCTTATGCCATTGGTGCCAGCAAAGCTTATGTGTACATCCGCGCCGAATATCCGCTGGCCATCGAACGTTTGGTGATCGCCATCAAACAGGCCAAAGAATATGGTCTGCTGGGCAAAAACATTTTTGGTTCAGGAGTCGATTTGGATATCGTGATCAAAAAAGGAGCCGGTGCTTTCGTATGTGGCGAAGAAACAGCACTCATCCACAGCATCGAAGGACGTCGCGGCATGCCACGCCCCCGCCCGCCTTTCCCGGCAGTAAGCGGTTTGTTTGGCAAACCTACGATTATCAACAATGTTGAAACCCTTTCGAACCTTCCTACCATTATCAATAAAGGTGCTGATTGGTTCAACAGCATGGGCACAGCTACCAGTAAAGGAACCAAAGTGTTTGCTCTTTCCGGAAAAATCGCTACCACTGGTCTGGTTGAAATCCCGATGGGAACAACCGTTCGCGATATCATCTTTAAAATAGCCGGTGGCATTGCCAATGGCAAAAAATTTAAAGCCGTTCAGATGGGAGGTCCGTCCGGAGGATGTGTAACAGAAGTAAATCTGGACATCGAAATAGATTACGAAAATCTGATTAACGTAGGTGCCATGATGGGTTCGGGAGGCATGGTGGTGATGGACGAAGACACCTGCATGGTGGATGTGGCAAAATTTTTTATGGACTTCATCCAACGCGAAAGCTGTGGCAAATGTATTCCCTGTCGCGAAGGAACTCGCCGCATGCTCGAAATACTGGAAAGCATTACAAGCAAACCCAAAAACCGTGAAACACACGAACCGCTGGCACGTATGAAAGGCGTGATGCAGCTCGAAAAGCTGGGCAAAGTAATCAAAGACACCTCTCTTTGCGGGCTCGGACAAACAGCTCCCAATCCGGTTTTGAGCACCCTTAAATGGTTCCGTGAAGAATATGAAGAGCATGTTTTTGACAAAAAATGTCGCGCCGGAGTATGTACCAACCTTCGCGAATATACAATCGATGTTGAAAAATGCACAGGCTGCACCATCTGCGCAAAAAAATGTCCTACCGGAGCAATACTCGGCGGACGCAAACAACCGCATTTCATCATTCAAGACAAATGTATCAGCTGTGGTGCCTGCGAAGAGGCCTGTAAATTTGATGCTGTACTGGTAAGCTAATTGGGTGTAAACGTTTAAAACCTGAAACTATGAACTTAACGATAGAAGTCAACAATAATAATATTACTGCCAATCAGGGCGACACAATACTGGAAGCCCTGAACAGAAACGGGATGAGCGTTCCTACACTTTGCCATATGAAAGGCTTATTCCCTACCGGAGCCTGCCGCATGTGTGTGGTGGAAGTCGAAGGCCGCCGCAATTTGGTTACAGCCTGTTCCGAACCCGTGATGGATGGCATGAAAATCAAAACACATTCGCTACGGGTTATCGAATCCAGAAAAACCATTGTAGAGTTGCTGCTGAGTAACCATCCTGACGACTGTTTGTATTGCGAACGCAATGGCAGCTGCGAGTTACAGGATCTTTCGGAAGACCTAAACATCCGCGAAAGAAGAATCAGCGGGCAAAAAAATAAATTCAAGCTTGATGTTTCGAGTGCCAGTATTGTTCGCGATCCCGAAAAATGTATCCTCTGCGGACGTTGTGTGAGGGTTTGTGAAGAAATTGAAGGCGTTTCGGCAATCGAATTTGTTGGTCGCGGAAGCAAAACCTTTATCGGCACCAGCTTTAATCACGGCCTGAATCTTTCAACCTGCGTAAACTGCGGCCAGTGTATCATGGTTTGCCCAACCGGAGCCCTCAAAGAAAAAGGACATATCTGTGAAGTGAAAGATATGCTTTCGAACCCCGAAAAAACGGTTGTGGTTCAATATGCCCCGTCTATCTCCGTTTCGTTAGCCGAAGAGTTTGGCCTGCCTTCCGGATACAATATGATCGGACTGATGAATGCTGCACTGCGGCGTATGGGATTCAACTTTGTGTTCGACACGTCCTTCTCTGCCGACCTCACCATCATGGAAGAAGCATCCGAACTGGTACACCGTGTACAAAACGGAGGCAAACTCCCCATGATCACCAGTTGCTGCCCGGGGTGGGTGAAATATGCCGAAGAGTTTCAGCCTGATCTGCTCGAAAACCTCTCCAGCTGTAAATCACCCCAACAAATGATGGGTGCCATAATCAAAAGCTATTTTGCTGATACAGAAAAGATTGCCCCCGAAAATATTTATTCCGTTTCCATCATGCCTTGCACAGCCAAAAAGTTTGAACAGCAGCGTGAGGAAATGACCCAAAATGGTATTTCGGATGTGGATGCTGTTCTCACAACCCGCGAACTGGCAAGATTGATCAGACTTTATGGCATCGACATCAACAAGCTGGAACCCGAACTGGCCGACTCACCCCTTGGAACACGCTCATCAGCAGGCAAAATCTTCGGAACCTCCGGAGGAGTTATGGAAGCTGCCATTCGCTCTGCACACTACTTTATCACTGGAAAAGAATTGGTTAAGTTCCAGGTGAAAGGCGTTCGCGGACTGGAAGGTCGCAAAGAAGCCAAAGTAAAAGTGGGTGAAATGGAAGTGGGTGTTGCGGTAGTAAGTGGATTGAAAAATGCTGAGATCCTGATGGATGAAATCCGAAACGGACGCAAAGACCTGCATTTCATCGAAGTGATGGCATGTCCGGGAGGCTGCATCAACGGTGGCGGACAACCCATAAGCACCAACGAGGAAGCAGTGAGAGCCAGGATGAAGTCGCTTTATGATATTGACGAAAAAGACGCCATCAAGGTTTCACACAAAAACCCGTACATCACCGAATTGTATGATAAATTCCTGGGTAAGCCATTGGGTCATAAGAGCCATGAATTGCTGCATACCCATTATCAAAAAAGAGATGTAAATTAAAAGCCAAATACTCCTGAAATGGCACACAATGCAAATCATAAACAGTTGGTTTTTACGGTAAAAGACCGTTGCCGGGTTTGTTACACCTGCGTACGCGAATGCCCCGTAAAAGCCATCAAAATCATCAATGGTCAGGCCGAAGTGCTCAGCGAGCGCTGCATCGGCTGTGGCAATTGTGTGCGTGTGTGTCGTCAGGAGGCTAAAGTTTATCTGCAACAGATAGATGAAGTAAGTGAGTTGTTGAAAAGCGGGCAACGTACGGCAGCATGTCTGGCACCAAGCTTTCCGGCAGAGTTTACAGAAATAGAAGATTACCGTATCCTGGTTGGAATGGTTAAAAGACTTGGTTTTGAATTGGTTACCGAAGTAGCATTCGGTGCCGACATGGTGTCGGTTGCCTATAAGGAACTCTATCGGCAAAACAACTCCAAAGGCATCATCTCTTCTGATTGTCCTGCCATCGTGTTTTATGTGGAACATTACCTGCCCGAGTTGGTGGGTAATCTGGCACCGCTGGTATCGCCCATGGTTGCCAGCTCGCGTTTCCTGAAAAAGAAATATGGTGAGGAGCTGCAGGTGGTTTTCATTGGGCCTTGTGTGGCAAAAAAAGCCGAATCAAACGAAATTGATTATGCGCTCACTTTTACTGAATTGCGCGAATTGTTTAGCCGAAACCGCATCAAACCGGACGAAGATCAAATGCGTGATTTCGATCCTCCCATTGCAGGCAAAGGAGCTATATTTCCGGTGAGCCACGGCCTGTTGCAAAATATGGACGTAGAAGCCGATATCACCAAAGGCGATGTGGTGGTTGCCGAAGGCCGCATTAATGTTAAAGATGCCTTGAACGAATTCGCACAAGGCGCATTGAATGCCCGTCATCTGGAGTTGCTCTGTTGCGAAGGCTGCATCATGGGGCCGGGCATGAGCGAAGAAGGGAAAAAATACCTGCGACGTTCCTGCATCTCCAATTATGTGGCACAAAAACTGGACAATTTCGACCCGCAACAATGGGAGGCCGATATGGAAATAGCAAAAACCGTTGATCTCTCTACCAGCTTCACCCAGATGGATCGCCGCACACATATCCCTTCTTCGAATGCCATTGCCGAGGTGCTCAAAAAAATGGGCAAAAACGACCTCTCAGATTATCTCGACTGTGGAGCCTGTGGCTACGACACCTGCGTGGAACATGCCATTGCCATAACACAAGGATTGGCCGAAACAGAGATGTGCCTGCCTTACACCATCGAAAAACTGCATCAGTCCATCGAAAAGGTAAACCTGAGCAATCAGGAGCTGGCAAGCGCGCGCGAAGCACTCAAACAATCAGAGAAGCTGGCACATATGGGTCAGTTATCTGCCGGTATTGCCCACGAGCTTAACAATCCGCTGGGTGTTATTACCTTATACAGCAATATGCTGATGGACGACACCGTTGACGACACCACCAAGGAAGACCTGAAACTGATTGTGGAGCAAGCCGAACGCTGCCGCAAGATAGTGGGAGGATTACTCAATTTTGCCCGCAAAAATCAGGTTCGTCTAACCGAAACCCATCTCGAAAAATTTGTAAGCCGAAGCATTCAAAGCATCGTATGTCCCAAAAATATATCGATCAAACTTCAGGTTGAGCTGAATGATCCTTATGTATATCTGGATGCCGATCAGATGATGCAGGTGCTCACAAATCTCGAAAAAAATGCCGTGGAAGCCATGCCTCATGGTGGCGAAATCACCCTTTCGGTTAGCGAAAAAGGAGAGGATGTGGTTATCGCCATAAACGATCAGGGTATTGGTATTTCGCCTGAAAATATGGAAAAGGTTTTCACACCTTTCTTCACAACAAAAGAGGTAGGAAAAGGCACAGGTCTTGGACTGCCGCTATGCTATGGCATTGTGAAAATGCATAAAGGAAAAATAGACGTTAATTCAAATACTGATCCGGAAAAAGGGCCAACAGGTACAACTTTTACCATCCGCTTGCCCCGTAATCCGATTTAATTATTGATAAAAAATTGCAAACCATGAGCAACGAAAAAAAACTGATTCTGATTGCCGATGACGATGCCGATTATCTGTTTCAGATGGAGGCAATAGTAAAAAACCTGGGTTTCAGGGTAAAAACAGCCGAAAGCCAGGCCGAAGCCGAAAAAGTGCTGGAAACCGTAAAACCCGATCTGGCCATTTTCGACCTGATGATGGAGCAGGAAGACAGCGGATTCATCCTTTCTTACAAAGCCAAACGCAAATATCCTGATATGCCTATCATTCTGGCTTCAGCCGTTACAGCCGAAACAGGATACAACTTTGATTTGTACAACGAAAACGATCGCGACTGGATCAAAGCCGATCTGTATCTCGATAAAGGCATCCGTCCTGATCAGCTGCACCGCGAAATCAATAAATTGTTGAAACTCTAAAACTTATTAATCATGGCAACCTTACATGTGCTTGTTGTGGATGACGAGCCTGGTATCCGCTCCGGCGTAACACGCATTTTGGGCAATTATACCGTGGGCTATCCCTTCATGGATGAAGATTTTGATTTTCACCTGATCGAAGCCGGCACCGGTGAAGATGCCATCGACGTACTCAACAGTGAACCGGTGGATGTGGTGCTTCTCGATAACAAACTTCCCGGTATGGATGGCATCGAAGTGCTGGAATACATCAAACAGCAAAATTTTGATGTAGCCGTGATGATGATCACCTCCTATGCCTCGCTCGATCTGGCCATCAAAGCCACACGCAATGGAGCCTACAACTTCATGCCCAAGCCTTTTACGCCTCAGGAACTGCGCGCTTCAATCGAAAATGTGGCCAAGCATCTTTTCCTCAAACGCATGACGCGTAAGATGCAGGAAGAAGGTAAACAGATTCGTTTTCAGTTCCTTTCGGTGCTTTCGCACGAACTTAAATCGCCCATCAATGCCGTGGAAGGCTACCTGAAGATGATGCAGGAAAAACAGTTTGGTGATAAGGTGGAAGATTACGATCGTATGATCGACCGATCGCTCACACGCCTCAAAGGGATGCGCAACCTCATCATGGATCTGCTTGATCTGACCAAAATAGAATCAGGCAAAAAAGAACGTAAGATGCGGGATGTTAATCTTGCCGAAATAGCGAAAATGGCTATGGATACTATGGAACCTTACGCCATCCAGCGATCTGTAAAAATGAAGCTCGATGTGCAGGGCGACCCACAGCTGCTGGCCGATGCCAATGAAATGGAGATAGTTTTTAACAACCTCATTTCCAATGCGGTGAAATACAACAAAGACGGCGGAAAAGTTCAGGTTTGTATCTGCGATCGCGGCAAAGACCTCGAAATTAAGGTTTCCGACAACGGAATTGGGATGAGCGAAGAGGATAGTGATAAAATCTTTCAGGATTTTGTACGCATCAAGAACTCCAAAACCAAGGAAATCACCGGCAGCGGACTAGGCTTGTCGATCACCAGAAAAATGATCGAACAATACAATGGCACCATCGAAGTGGAAAGCAAACCCGACGAAGGAACTACTTTCACTGTATCTTTGCCACGACTTTAAAAATTTTAAAACTAACTGACGTGAAATTCACTCCCGAAAACTATAAAATACCCGATGTTCCCATGCAGCCCTTCATTGATGATGGAGAGATTTGGGATTACATCAACCAAACTGAATCCACACCCGAAAAAGTGAGGGCCATCGTACAAAAATCTCTTGATAAAAACCGTCTCAGTCTGGCCGAAACAGCAGTTTTGCTCAAGGCAACGGACAGCGAATCGATCGAGATAATCAAGAATGGCGCCCGCGAACTCAAGGAAAAGGTTTACGGGAAACGCATCGTGCTTTTTGCTCCGCTTTATGTGGGCAACTACTGCTCAAACAACTGCCGCTATTGTGGTTTCAAAGCTTCCAACAAAAGTGCTATCCGCAAAACCCTTACCAAAGAAGAACTGATCGAAAACGTGAAAGCCCTGGAAGAACACGGCCAAAAACGTTTGATTCTGGTTTATGGCGAACATCGCACCTACTCAGCCGATTTTATTGCTGATACCGTGCGCACGGTTTACAGCGTTAAAAAAGACCATGGCGAGATCCGCAGGGTAAATATCAATGCCGCACCTTTTGATATTGAGGGCTTTAAAACAATCCACGAAGCCGGCATAGGAACCTATCAGGTTTTTCAGGAAACCTATCACCATCCAACCTATGCCCTGGTGCATCCTTCGGGCAAAAAAGCTGATTACGACTGGCGGCTCAACTCACTCGATCGCGCTATGGAAGCCGGCATTGATGATGTGGGAATTGGTGCTTTATTTGGATTGTACGACTGGCGTTTTGAGGTGATGGCACTTTTGCGTCATGTAAATCACCTGGAAGCCTGCTACAATGTTGGACCTCACACGATTTCGTTCCCACGTATTCAGGATGCCTCTGAATATGATCTGGATGATAAATATTTTGTAACGGATGCTGAATTCACGCGATTAGTGGCCATACTTCGGTTGGCTGTTCCCTATACCGGCTTGATCCTCACAGCCCGCGAATCGGAAAAGATACGCAAGGAAGTGCTGGCTTTTGGCTGTTCGCAGATCGATGCCGGCACCAAGCTGGAGATCGGTGCCTATTCCGAAAATCCACATATTGATCAAAACCTGCACAAAGAACAGTTTAAGATCAACGATGATCGCACACTCAATCAGGTGATTGATGAACTGCTCGACAGCGATTACCTGCCTTCGTTCTGCACGGCCTGCTACCGTAAAGGCCGGACGGGTGAGCATTTTATGGAATTCAGTGTGCCAGGCTTCATCAAGAAATTCTGCACCCCAAATGCCATGCTCACTTTGGCTGAATATATTGTGGATTATGCCACTCCCGAAACAGCTGCTAAAGGTTGGAAGGTGATCGACAGGAATCTGGAAAGTCTGGGTGATGAACGTTACATCAAAGAAGTAAATGCGCGTATCGAACGCATCAAACAAGGTGAACGCGACCTGTATTTCTAGCAAATAACTCCCTTAACTACGATGGCTAAAGGAAGAGATCTTAAACCACATATCGGTATTTTTGGCCGGCGCAACAATGGCAAAAGCTCCCTCATCAACCTGATGACCGGACAAGAAGTCGCCATCGTGTCGGAAGAAGCCGGTACTACCACTGATCCCGTAAAAAAATCTCTCGAGATTTTTGGCATTGGACCAGCAATCATCGTGGATACAGCCGGAATTGACGACAGCGGCGAGCTGGGCGAAAAAAGAGTGAAAAAAACCTACGATGCCATCAAAACCATCGACTGCGCTATATTGGTGATAGCCAAAAACGAATTTGGCTTTTACGAAAAAGAGTTGATCAAACAGTTTCGCGATTACAGTATTCCTTATTTCATCGTTCACAACAAAAGCGATTTACAACCCCTTGAACAACTCACCCGCGAAAAAATCGCAACATTTAGCAAGGCTGAAGTAATTGATTTTAGTGTTGCCAATCACACCCAAACTGATACTTTGGTTGAGCTCCTAAAGAAAACCATCCCGGAAACCTCTTTTCAAAAACCTTCATTGCTGGGTGGTATCATCGAACCAAATGGGGTAGTGCTGCTCGTGACACCAATAGATTCTGAAGCTCCCGATGGCCGAATGATTCTTCCGCAAGTTATGGCTATTCGTGATGTGTTGGATAATGATAACATTTGTATCGTACTCAAGGAAACCCATCTGAAGCAGTATTTTGAACAACATCAACCCGAACCTCAGCTGGTTATTACCGACAGTCAGGCCTTTGGATTTGTTAACAGCATTGTGCCGGCTCATATTCCGCTTAGCAGTTTTAGTATTGTTTTCGCCAGGTTAAAAGGCGATTTTGAACATTATATGCAAGGAACACCCAAGCTTTCGGAGCTGAAGGATGGGGATAAAATACTGATCCTCGAATCCTGCTCGCATCAGGTAAGCTGCGAAGATATCGGTCGCCATAAACTACCTAAATGGATCACTGAATTTAGTGGTAAAAAACTTGATTTTGATGTGGTTGCAGGCTTGTCTGACATCCCCGAAATCACCAATTACCGGATGGTCATTCAATGCGGCGGATGTGTGGTCACGCGCAAACAGCTCATCAACAGGCTTCGGCCTGCTGTGAATGCCAATGTTCCGGTGAGTAATTATGGAATGACTATCGCCTGGATAAACGGCATTTTTGATCGTGTGATAGAGCCTTTCAAAAACAAAATAAATAGCTGATATGCTGGATAATCTACTCAAACAGCAAAATTTTTCGCGCGAGGATCTGATCAGCCTGTTATCCGTTAAGGGCGACGACACCCAAAAAGTTCTTGACCGTGCACTTGAAGTAAAAGCTGCTACAGTTGGAAGAAAAGTCTATCTGCGCGGTTTGATCGAGCTTTCGAATGTGTGTGCCAAAGACTGCTATTACTGCGGCATCCGCAAATCGAACAAGCATGTAAACCGTTACACCCTCACTGATGAGGAAGTATATCAGGCCGCTGATTTTGCCTGGCGCAAAGGCTTTGGATCTTTGGTGATTCAAAGCGGAGAGCTTACCAGTCCGGCTTTTGTCAGTCATATCGAACAGCTGTTAAAAGGCATTCATCAACGCACCAATGCCGAATTATCCATCACACTCTCGTGCGGGGAACAACCTTACGAAGTGTTCAAACGCTGGCAGGAAGCGGGTGCACATCGTTATCTGTTACGCATCGAAACGACAAACAAAAAGTTGTATTACCAAATCCATCCCGAAAATGCGCTTCATGCCTATGAAAAACGCATCAAAGCGCTGGAAGACTTACGGAAAGCGGGTTATCAGGTAGGCACCGGCGTGATGATCGGACTACCCGAACAAACCATCGCTGATCTGGCAGATGATCTGCTCTTCTTTAAATCCCTTGATATTGACATGGTTGGCATGGGTCCCTATATCGAACATGCCGAAACTCCGCTTTTTGAAAAGTTTATGTTACTGTGGCCTGCTTCCGAACGATTCAGGATGAGCCTGTTGATGCTTGCCACGCTGCGCCTTTTGATGCCCGATATCAATATGGCTTCTTCCACAGCCCTTGAAACCCTCGACCCGCTTGGCCGGCAGAGCGGCTTGCTGGCCGGAGCCAATGTAGTGATGCCCAACCTCACACCCGTGATCAACAGGATAAACTATCAGCTCTACAACAACAAACCCAACCTCGACAAAGACCCTGCACTGAGCACCAGCAGCCTCAATCAGGTTATCGAAGCCATTGGCGAGAAAATCTGCTATTACGAGCCGGGAAATTCACAGCATTTTTTGAAGAGACAGGGGTAATTGAAAGACTTCAATTTCCTTACGGAAACCGCTTGTAAATATCCTTTCGATGAGCAAATGCTGCAAAAATTGCTGTTTTATCTATTATAACCAAGCCTATCCGATAATCTTCAATCCTGATTCTATGGCTGTTTTGTGATTTTTGAGTTTTTTCAGACTATTAATATCAGAAAGCTTTTCAGCAGCAGCAACCTCATCAATCACACCGAGCATTACCTTTGCAAGCTTAGGATCTTTATGCTATGAAAAGTCTTTACGAAAACTTGCTTTGAAGAAGCATTTCATTTTTCGGCCAGCTTTCTTAATTCAGCAATAAAAGCATCAGATTCTCCATCAGACATCGTATTGCTTTTCATACCTTCATCTATCATCGCTGCAAAAACTTCATCCTCCTCTTCTTGCAAAAACTCAATCCCTTTGTATTTTGCTGCCAGATTTCGTGCAAGTTCAATCAAATTTCGACCTGCCTTAGAGCGGGTATTTATACGTATGGTTACAGTGGACATTTGTATGCTTTTTCTATGATTTACAAAATTAAAGAAAATCTAAACTCTCATTTATTATCTTAGTCAAATAATTTTCAGATCTTTAAGGTTTTAAAAACCTTGAATATCTATAAATCAAAATTAGATTTGATCTGCAATTCACCATATTTTTCAAGTTGTTCCTTACTATGGTATGCTTTAAAATTTGCTTTATCATGAAACCACTTGAGCACTTCCTCTCGTTTTAAATTTGTTTTGTCCGGGGATAAAATGCTCAGATAAGAACTCCAGGGATATTCCAAAAAATGCTTACAAAAACCGTGATGAATCGGGTTGTGATGGATATAATAAATCAGATAAAGCAAATGATCTTTTGAGACGATCTTAATCCGCCTGAAAGGATGTTCAAACAAACTACCTGTGCGGTTATACCTTTTGTTAATGGCTTTGGTGTAGGCGTTGAACAGATTGGCAAACTGTTGATTTGCAAAATTTCTGTTTGTTCCCTTTAAACCTTCAAGGTTTTGAAAACCTTGAATGTTTAACTGCTCAACAGATTAAATTCTTATTAAAAAATGAAAATGATTTCGCATCAGCACCCAGGCAAAAGTGTCTGCTACCGGCGAAATATATTTGCTATACAAATGCAGAAAATGTTCATAATTTTCATTTTCCAGAAACAGCTTGCAACCATTTATTCCCCGGTTGTAAATGTGGTAAAATTCGCCATATTCCAGTGGTACTTTTACAGAGGCCATTTCCCGTTGCGTTAGGCAGGTTTGAAATCAAATAATTTCGGATAAAAATAAACAGTTCTCAGAAAACTAATTTAATCTTATTCAAAAAATATTTATCACAGACCTTCAAGGTTTTAAAACCTTGAAGGTCTGTGACAGAAATATCCAGTCAAACCTTTTTCAAACTTTAACGCTTCTTCCTTCTCTCCTTTTTAAAGGAAGGTCTTCCTGAAGGTGAACCTGAAGGCTTCCCTGAAGATCCCGAAGACATATCCCGCTCACTGGCACGCTCAACACGAACCTTTTCAGGGTTGAGTTTTTTATTGGCAAAAGCACTCATTACAAGCTCAACAGATTGGTCGTCAATATCTACAAACGAGAAATTATCCATCAGTTTGATATGACCAATGCGCACATCGCGCGAGCGCGTCACCTGATTAATCAATCCGATAAGGTTATTGGGTTTGATGTTATCTTTTTTCCCCATGCTGAAAAACAGCTTTGTAAAACCAGACTCCTGACCACCACTGCGTTCGCGGAAGGATTTTTTCTTTCCTCTGCCAGGCCTTTCATCTTCGTATCGGCTGCGACTTTCATCAACATTAAGATCTGGTGCATCACGGTAATAATCTAAAAACCTGTTAAAAGCCAGCGAAACAAAGCGTTTGATCAGTTCCTCGCGCGACATCCACTCCAACTTACGAAACACAACAGGCAGATAGGCATCAATTTCTTCATGATTTACTTCAACATTTTCGAGCCTGTCGATATAATTGAAGAGCTGTTTCTCGCACACCTGCATTCCGGTAGGTATTTTTGCCGGCGCAATCGGTTGTGAAAGCTGTTTTTCGATTTGCCGGATACGACCTTTTTCGCGCATATGTATCAGGCTGATGCACACGCCGGTTTTGTCGGCACGTCCTGTACGGCCACTGCGATGCACATAACTTTCGGGGTCATCGGGCAGGCTGTAGTTGATCACATGGGTAAGGTTATTCACGTCGAGCCCTCGTGCAGCAACATCAGTAGCCACAAGAATTTGCAGATTTCCTTCGCGGAAATGATTCATCACATGATCGCGTTGTGCCTGAGAAAGATCGCCATGCAAAGCACCGGCATTATAGCCATCATTGATCAACTGATCAGCAATTTCCTGGGTTTCGGCCCGTGTGCGGCAAAACACAATCCCATAAACAGCAGGATGAAAATCAACAATACGTTTAAGGGCTTTGTAGCGGTCTTTGGCGTGTACAAGGTAATAGCTGTGGCGTACATTAGCCGTTCCTGAATTACGCTTGCCCATCGATTTTACAACAGGGCTTTTCATATAACGTGCCAGAATGCTTTCGACAACAGCTGGCATGGTCGCCGAGAAAAGTAAAATATTACGTTCATCGGGCACTGACGACAAAATTGCATCCACCTCTTCCTGAAAGCCCATATCGAGCATCTCATCCGCTTCGTCGAGCACTACCCAACTGATTTTCGACATATCGATTTTGCGACGCCGCATCATGTCTTGCAAACGGCCAGGAGTGGCCACCACAATCTGTGGCTTTTTTTGCAAAGATTTTATCTGGCCATCAATACTGGCACCTCCGTAAATAGCTGTAATTCTTATTGAAGGAATGAATTGCGCAAAACCATCCAGATCGCGGGTAATCTGTACACAGAGCTCGCGGGTTGGACATAAAATCAGCGCTTGTGTTTCTGCTTTGTTGCTGTCAATATGATGCAGCAATGGCAGCCCAAAAGCCGCGGTTTTTCCTGTTCCGGTCTGGGCAAGACCTACCAAATCAGTAGGATTTTGAATCAATTCGGGGATTACGGCAGCCTGAATCGGCATGGGTTCATTAAAGCCGAGTGTTTCGACGGCTTTTAAAAGTTCGGGCTTCAACCCGAGATCGTTAAATGTAGGCATAAAATGTATTGGAAATGAGCGGCAAAGGTAATTTATTTCGTTGAAATACAAAGAGAAATCTTATGGATCCTCTGCAATGTACGAAAAACTGAACTTCTCATTTAATCCTCCATAAAACAATTGCGTCCTTTAACCCGAATCAGATTTTGAGGTGTCAGGAAGAATTAAAAAGCTTTTCCAAAATGATTTAACCTTCATTTTTATTACTTTTACTGATCAATTCATAAAATCCAAACCAAGTAAATCGGCCTTATGCTTCAAGCCATTATCAGAGCAAGCCTGAAAAACAAACTCATTGTTTTACTCATCACCGCCACCATGGCTGGTTTCGGGCTATTTTCACTTACTCATATTCCCATCGGTGCCGTGCCTGATGTTACCAATAATCAGGTGCAGGTTATCACTACTTCCCGCAATCTTTCTACTTTGGATGTAGAACGTTTTATCACCTATCCCGTTGAATTGTCGATGGCCAATTTGCCCGGGCTAATAGAGATTCGTTCGATTTCCAAGTTTGGATTGTCAGTAGTTACGCTGGTTTTTGAGGATAATATGGGAACTTATCTGCCCCGGCAATTAATTACTGAACAACTTGAAGTCGCTGCTGAAAATATCCCGGCAGGTTTTGGCAAACCTTTTATGGGGCCTATCTCTACAGGGCTTGGCGAGATTTATCAGTACATCCTCGAAGTAGAACCTGCTTACAAAGACGTTTATTCGGTAAGCGAACTACGAACCATTCAGGATTGGATTGTGCGCAGGCAGCTATCAGGGATTCCAGGCGTGGTGGAAGTGAATACCTGGGGCGGTTTTCTCAAGCAATATGAAGTGGCCGTAAACCCCGAAGTGCTCCACGCCATGGACATCAGCATTGGCGAGGTATATAGCGCCCTCGAAACCAATAACTCCGTGGTAGGAGGTGGTTATATCGAAAAACAAAATCAGAGTTATTTCATCCGTGGCGAGGGTTTGGCTACCTCGGTCGAAGATCTTGAAAATATTGTGGTACGCAACAGAGATGGCGTAATCATCCGTGTAAAAGACATTGCTGAGGTACAATTCGGACATGCCACCCGTTTTGGTGCCATTACAGCCAATGGCGAGGGCGAAAAAGTGCTCGGACAGGTGATGATGCTTAAAGGAGCCAATTCGGATGAAGTGATCAGGGATGTTAAAGAACGTGTAGCCGAGGTGCAGAAAAGCCTGCCCGAAGGCATACATATCAATGGCGTTCTGGAGCGCAGCGAGCTGATCAAAAAAACCACCAATACCATTGCCGAAAACCTGATCCTGGGCTGTTTGATCGTAATTTTTGTAGTGGTTTTGCTGCTCGGAAATATGCGATCCGGATTGGTGGTTGCCTCCGTAATTCCACTCAGTCTGCTCTTTGCCCTCAGCATGATGTACCTTTTTGATGTGGATGCCAACCTGATGAGCCTCGGCGCCATCGACTTCGGGATTATCATCGATGGAGCGGTGATTATTGTGGAATTTATTGCGTTTCAAATCAGCAAGAACAGAGACAAAATTCTCAAAACAAGTGGGATAGAACAGCAACGACTAATCGACAAAATCACACTGGATGGAGCAGGTAAATTAACCCGTTCAGCGCTTTTTGGCCAATTAATTATCATTATCGTTTTTATTCCCATTTTATCCCTTTCGGGTATCGAAGGAAAGATGTTTACACCTATGGCTCAGGTGTTTACCTTTGCCTTGCTGGGAACGATGTTTTTGGGCTTCACTTATGTGCCTGTGATGTCGTCAATCTTCCTGAAGCCCGCCAAAAAACAAAATAATATTTCAACACATTTAATTGCATTTTTGAATAGATTATACGAACCTTCGATCAGCTGGGCGCTTTCGCACAAAAAAATAGTATTAAGTCTGACGGTGTTATTATTGGCGGTTTCCATCTTCATCTTCAGCAGGATGGGCGGCGAGTTTATTCCCACTTTGGATGAGGGCGATTTCGTGATCCAGCCTGTGCTGAAAACTGGAACAACACTTAGCAGCACCATTGCCCTTACCACAAGGATGGAAGAAATCCTGAAAACCTTTCCCGAGGTAAAACAGGTTGTGAGTCGCATTGGAGCAGCCGAAGTGCCCACCGACCCCATGTCGATGGAGGAAAGCGATATTATCATCACCCTTAAACCGCCATCTGAATGGGTTACGGCTAGCAGCAAGGATGAATTGGCCAATCGTTTCAAGGAGGCACTTTCGGTTATTCCAGGAATTGACTATGAATTTACGCAGCCCATCGAGATGCGTTTCAACGAACTAATTACAGGCACAAGAGCCGATGTGGCCATTAAGATTTTTGGTGAAGACCTCAGTCAGCTCAATCAACTGGCACAACAGATCAAAACCCTGATTTCACCTGTGGAAGGCGCCTCGGATGTGGTGGTCGAAAAAGTGGCCGGACTGCCAGAAATGACAGTGAAATACGACCTCAACAAACTGGCAATCTATGGTTTAACTGTTGATGATGCGAATCGGGTAATTTCGATGGCTTTTGCCGGACTTAAGGCGGGCGAAATTTTCGAAGGCGAAAAACGCTTCGATTTGGTGATCCGCTACCAAAATGATTACAGAAACGACATTGAGAACCTGCGTAATACCTTTATTCCCATGCCCGACGGACATCAGGTGCCGCTGCGCGAAGTGGCGGAGGTAAAGTTTTCGAAAGGCCCCGCCAAAATCTCCCGCGACGACACCCGCAGACGTATTGTGGTCGGGGTGAACGTCCGTGGCAGAGATATGGAATCGGTGGTTGACGATGTACGGGCTTTGATTGATCAGCATATCGATCTGCCGGCAGGTTATGCCATCACTTATGGCGGACAGTTCGAAAATCTGCGCTCGGCACGTAACCGCCTTATGATTGCCGTTCCTATTGCTTTGCTGCTCATCTTTGTGTTGTTGCATCTGGCATTTAATTCGTTACGTGAAGCGTTGCTTGTTTACACAGCCATTCCGCTATCGGCAGTTGGTGGCATTTTGCTGCTCTATTTCCGCGATATGCCCTTTAGTATCTCTGCCGGAATAGGTTTCATTGCTTTATTTGGTATTGCGGTACTCAACGGCATAGTGCTCATCGAACATTTTAAAGAATTACAAAAAGACAGCAGCATTAAATCTGTGCGGGAACTAATCATCAAAGGCACCTCCGAACGTTTGCGGCCTGTGTTGTTAACAGCTTCGGCTGCAGCACTTGGTTTTTTGCCCATGGCGATTTCTACCTCGGCCGGTGCCGAAGTACAGCGTCCGCTGGCAACTGTTGTAGTAGGTGGCTTGATAACGGCTACATTACTCACGCTCATCGTTTTGCCTGTGCTATTTTGTCTTTTTGAACGTAAAAAACTTGAACTTCCTGCGATGAAAAATTCTGCGATAGTGCTTTTACTGCTGTCGTTGTTTGCTATTCCGTGGCAAGCCATGAGCCAGGAAAAAATCAGTCTGGAGCAGGCCATGCAAAAAAGCCTGGAGCGTCATGCCGGGTTAAAGGCTGCCGCACTGAGTGTTGATCAGGCCAGGCTGGGCAAAACAGCGGCTTTCGATTTCCCTAAAACGGCAGTTTATTACAATTACGATGAAAATAATATTGCCGATAACGGACTGCCACTCAAGATATGGGGCATTCAGCAGAGCTTTGCTTTTCCGGGTGTTTATGCCGGAAAAAATAAGCTCGCAGGGCTGGTAACCGACAGACGTGTAATGACGTTTGAGCTCACGAAAAAACGACTTCAAAAAGAAGTTTCGCTGGCCTATTACGATCTTAGCTATCAGCTGGAATTGCAACGCCATTTTCATCAGCTCGACAGCCTTTACCAGCGATTACAATTTGCAGTGCAACGGCGCGTAGAAAGTGGAGAAAGCACCCGTGTTGAGCTGCTGCAGGCGCGTGCCAGCCGTTCTGAAATAGAAAATCAGCTTCAACTGATCAACAAAAACCTCAAACTGGCACAGCAGCAATTGGCATCGCTGATGCAAACCGATACCTTATTTTTGCCAGCTACAGCGGAATACAAGCCAATTGTGCTGATCGATTCCAGCCGTTCGGCTTCCTGGTATGGCCTGCTCGAAAAAGATCTTCGTATCAGTGAACAGCAGCATAAAATCAGTCGCCGACAAATGCTTCCCGACCTGCAATTGGAGTATTTCACCGGAACTAATTCGGGAGCAGATTCCAAAGTTTACAATGGCTTTCAAGTTGGATTAGACCTTCCCTTGCTGTTCTTCGGGCAAAATGCCCAAAACAAATCTGCCCGCATCCAAACGGAAATCCTTGCAGCTGAACAGGAACGCCTCAAGTTTGCCTGGAAACAAGAACTGGAACAGCTTTACAGCCAGCTGGAGCAGGCAGCGGCTAACCTCGACAGCTACACCAACGAATGGCAGCCACTGGCTAACGAACTACAAACGACGGCCGTGAAAAGTCTTGAGCAAGGTGAAATCAGTATGCTTGCCTATTTACAGCTGATGCGCGAATCGATTCGCATCCGCCAAAGCCAGCTCGAATGGCTACATGAGTACAATCGTATTGTGTTATCAATCAACTATTTTACACCATAGTACAATGAAATTTAAAACGAATAATTTAGCATTTTTAGGCTTTTGGATACTAAGCATGGCATTCGTCTCCTGCGAGACGCAAACGACCGAAATCGACCTTGCAGAAAATGAATTGATTGAGCTTACAGCCGAACAAATCAAGGAAACGAATGCACAGCTGGGTTCCATTTCAACTCAAAACTTTAGTCAGCAGGTGAATGCCAACGGCTACCTCGAAACATCTCCAAACAGCGAACAGCTGGTGAACAGTATGAAAGGCGGACGAATACTGGAAATCAATGTTGAAACCGGACAAAAAGTGCGCAAAGGACAAACTTTAGTTAAGCTCGAAAACCCCGAATTTGTTGAAATGCAGCGCGCCTACCTCGAAGCTGGCTTTGAAGTGAACAAACTCAGAGAGCAATGGATGCGGAAGAAAAACCTGGCCGAAGATCAGATTGCTTCCACCAGCGAATTGCAAATGGCAGAAGCCGCTTACCTTTCGGCAGTAGCAATGCAACAAGCGCTAGCCGAAAACCTCAGTTTGATTCAGATTGATCCCGAAAAAGTTGATGCGCATCAAATCAGTGCCACGCTGGCCATCAAAGCCTTAATGGACGGGCATATCGCTGACATCAGCTGCCGCAAAGGCCAGTGGGTCAATCCCGAAGACCAGCTTATGCGTTTGGTTGACCTGAGCAAGCTACGCCTGAAGCTGGATGTTTTTGAAAAAGATGTTCATAAACTAAAACTGGGATCGTCCTTAATGGCTTATTTACCTGAAAATCATCATATACCGATCAAGGGAAATATTCAGGGAATCGGACGCGAGATTGATGCCTACAACCGCACGGTTAAAGTTTTTGCACACCTACTCCCTGATTCGGAAACGATTTTAATGCCCGGCATGTTTTTACACGCTTATATTCAACTTGAAAGCGTGCAGAAAAAAGCACTTCCTGAATCGGCGTTTTTAGAATCTGACGAAAAAAAATACCTCCTCCTGCTCAAAAGTGAAGAGAATGGAAACTGGTATTTCGAGAAAAAACATGCCCTCACCGGTGATAGTGCTGATGGATTTGTTGAATTATTAAACTTTAATGATTTTGCTGAAGATGCTAAAATACTGATATCCGGAGGATTTCAGCTGATTCAGGAAGGAGAGTGATGTTGACTTAAAACAAAACTGCCTTTCTATTGGTTTAATGATAAAAACCGATTATGAAATACGCTTTCAGTAAAACATTGAACGAAGATTATGATCAACTGATCACACGCCTCGAAGCGGCTCTCAAAAATATTGGATTTGGTATCGTGAGCACTATTCATCTAGACAAAACCTTCAAGGAAAAATTAGGCGTTGACTATAAACGCTATACCATTCTGGGAGCATGCAACCCAAATTTTGCCATCGAAGTGCTGGGTCTTGAAGAACAACTTGGCGTTTTGCTCCCCTGCAATGTAGTGGTAATCGAACAGGCTGAGGGCAAGGTAGAAGTTGCCGCAATGGATCCGGCAGAAATAATAAAACAGATCGGCAATGAAAGACTCACCGAAATAGCCTGCAAAATCTCAGAAAAATTAAATGTCTTAATTCAAGACCTTTAATTCTGTTTTACGTAATTTTTCCTAAAATTCCTAATGAAAAGCCTGCCGATGGCTAATTTGCACCATTAGTTTAGCTTTCAAATTGTACTTTTGCAGGGTGTTTTTCTACATTTTGCTTGATGTAATGGTACTTTGGAGACTCAGGATATTTTCATTTCTACTGATATTTACTGTCTTGTTGACAAGCAGTTGCAAACCCACTTCCTCTAAAAACGAGCGGGTAGTCCATGCCATTGATACCATCCCGTTGCTTGTGCCGGATAGTTTGTATCTGGATATGGATCAGGTACTTATAAGTCGTAAACAACATCAGCTCGACAGTATTTTCAAACGCTTGGTAAGGCTTACAGGATTCAACGGAGCGGTTTTATATAGCGAGAAAGGACGATTAGTTTTTGAAAAAACATATGGCTTTGCCGATGTGCGTCGCAAAAGAGATTCCTTGCAGCTCGACAGTCAGTTTGAACTGGCTTCCGTTTCCAAAATGTTTACCGCCATGGCAGTGATGATCCTGCGGCAGGATGGTCTTTTGGAATATGATGTGGACATCAGAAACTACATTCCGGAATGGCCATACGAAGGCGTTACTGTGAGGCAGTTGCTTAACCATCGCTCAGGTTTATCGCGTTATCAGTCGCTGGCCCATGAAAAATGGACAGATAAAACCATCCCGCTGACCAATGAAAAGATGGTTGATTTGTTTGTGGAATTTCAGCCATCGCCCTATTTTCAGCCTGATCGTGGCTTCCACTATTGCAATACCAATTATGCTTTGCTGGCAACAATTGTGGAGCGCGTTAGTGGCCAACACTTTGAAGACTTTATGGAGGCACGCGTTTTTAAACCAATTGGGATGAATCACTCGCAGATTTATAATATGCGGGGAGATACCGTTGTTTCGGCTTATATCGAAATTGGGGTGCCGGGCTACGATCATCGCGGCTGGCGCGCCATAAAAGTGCGCAACGACTATTTGAATGGAGTGATGGGTGATAAAAACATGTTTTCGACTGTGGAAGACCTTTATAAATTCAATCTGGCACTGGATTATGGATTATTGGTTCACGATAGCCTGCTCAAAGAAGCTTTTACGCCTGGAAGTCCGCGCCATCGCCGGAGGGCAGATAATTATGGCTTTGGCTGGCGCATTCGGGGCAATGCCGACAGCACTGTTTATCATTATGGCTGGTGGAAGGGATTCCGCACGTTTTTCCTGCGTGATATGCGGCAACAAAAGACTTTGATTGTGCTTACCAACAAAGATAAAGGTCCTGGATCAGACAATTTTTGGAACATCATCAACGACACAAGCTATGAGCTTTTTCCTGCCTCCAAAAACATTAACCTTCCCGAAAAAGTAAGTCTGAATGGACGTTAATCGTTCACAACCAATTTAAAACCAACGCCATGCACATTCATTAATTCGATCTTCGGATCGTTTTTGAAATATTTGCGCAGCTTGGTAATGTAAACATCCATTGAGCGCGCATTAAAATAGGAATCGTCAAACCAGATTTTGTTTAAAGCCACAGACCGGTCGAGTACCTTATTCATATTTTCACACAAAAGCCTCAGTAGTTCAGCCTCTTTGGAAGTGAGTTTGCTCTCATCATTTCCTTTCATCAGCAGCTGACGGTTGTAATCGAAGGTAAAATCACCCAATTCAAAATGGGTTGGACGCACCGTATCTTCGGCCGATCGGCGCAAAATGGCTTTCATACGCATCAAAAGCTCTTCCATGCTAAAAGGTTTGGTGAGGTAATCATCTGCTCCCAGTTCAAACCCCTGAAGCTTGTCGTCCTGCAAAGTTTTGGCTGTCAAAAACAACAAAGGCACTTTCTGATCCAGCTTCCTGATCTCGGCTGCCAGCGCAAAGCCATCCATCACCGGCATCATCACGTCCAGTATGCAAAACTGAAAATCCTCTCTTTTAAATCGTTCCAGGCCATCCTGCCCATCGGTGCATAATACCGTTGGGAAACCTTTTGCTTCGAGATAGGCTTTGAGGATAGTACCCAGATTTTTGTCGTCCTCCGTTAATAAAACCCTGATCTGTTGTTCCATAGCTTTATGATTTTAATGCTGCGCCATTGAGTGGCAACCGGATAAAAAATGTCGATCCTTTTTTAAGTTCACTGTTCAAATTGATTGTTCCGCCATGCTGTTCCACAACGCCTTTTACATAACTAAGCCCTAATCCAAAGCCTTTCACATTGTGTATATTGCCTGTGGGGATGCGGTATAATTTTTCAAAGATACGCTTTTGATTGGCTTTGCTGATGCCCGGGCCATTATCCTGCACACTGATCTCGATGGCATGAGGGATATTACGTGTGTGCACCTTGATTTGAGGTTTGCTTTCGGTATATTTGATTGCATTATCTAGCAGGTTCAAAACCACATTTTTCAGGTGAACCTTGTCGCCCTCAACCAAAGTGGTTTCTGCACCAAGATCCGTAAAAATTTCTCCCAGCTTTTGATCAGCCTGTAATTTTTTTGATTTCACGGCATCCAGCACAATCTCATGCAGATCAACGGATTCCTTGTGCAAACGCAGCTCCCCCTTTTCCATCACTGCCGATTGCAAAATTCGCTCGGCCATAGTGCCCAGCCTTCTGTTCTCCTCGTTGATCATGCTGATATAGGTTGAGTACAAATCCTCTGATTTGGCCACATCGCGATCGCGCAAAGCCTCACAGGCCAGGCCAATCGTTGCGATAGGTGTTTTGAATTCGTGCGTCATATTGTTAACAAAGTCGCTCTTCATTTCCGACAATTTCTTCTGACGGATGATAGTGAAAATCGTTGCCGAGAAGCTTAGGATAATAATCAAAATCAACAAACCCGAGATACCCAAAAGATCCCATAACTGACTCATTAAAAAGCGTTTCTCGTTTGGGAAATACATCAGCAGTTGCTGGGCTTTCCTGGGGCTGGCCAGGGTGGGATAAAGCTCAAAAGCAAAACCTTCGGTGAGCAGCTGCTGCGGATAACGACCACTTTTTTGAACCAGCATGGCGTTGCGGGCCGGGCTGTAGATACCGAATTCATAGGTTGTGTTAATGCCATGTCGGTTGAGTGCTGTTCTGATCATCGAATCGATACGCACAGGATTCAACTCATTTCCTTCGGAAGAAGCCTGCCTATATCCTAAAATCATGTCCTGTATCATGTCCTGGGCAATCACTGTTTTCCGAAGAAAAGCCTGATATTCGGCAATGGTCATGGGATTTTCCAACTCGCTCATCAGGCTTTGACTAACCGAATCATAAGCCGAAAGGATATTGGCACGCCGGTTCATCAATTGTAGCTGCCGCTGAAACTGCCGCTGCATCTCCTCCTTTTCGAGTGTGACCACAACGTGCGAAATAGCCTGATTCACATCGCGTACAAAGGTGGCTTCCTTTACCTTAACAGCATCGCCAATCCAATACACCTGTATGCCCATCAACCCAATCAACGCGATGGTCATCACAACAATAATTCCGGCTATCAGCTGTTTATTCATAAAGCAAAATTAGCGCATTCATCTGCATGAATAACAGGCCATTAACAATTGTTAACAACTGTTAGATTTCATTAACACCACAACGGATTTTTTTGATATATTTTTGCATCAGTTCTTAACAATCCCATGTAATTTTGGTTTACCAAGAATTTATGTAATACATTGTGCGTAAAAAGGTTTTCATAAATTTTGGTTTTTGGTTCAGAGAGGCGGAGTGGTTCCCGCCTCTTTTTTTTGTCCCAATCAGCCTATTCAAAACAACCGCTGAGACTGTGCTAAAAAACGTACTTTTGTATGCATAAGCATCAGATTATGAGAATTACTGACCGGAGATATCTTGACCTCTACAAAAATCAAATCGGAGATCAGATTCCGCAATTAATCAGCGATTTTGATTTTACGGAAAAGCGCAATCTGTTTCAGTATTTTACTAAGGCATCAGCTGTATATTCCTCTAATATTGAAGGCAATAGCATTGATTTTAATTCCTTTATGAATTATGAAATGAATAAAGAAAAATTCAAAGCAGGAAAAGAAATCGAGGAAATAGAGAATCTCATTGAAGCCTATGAATACGCCCAAAACAACCAATTGAACGTAACAAATCTGCTTTATTGTCACAAAATTTTTTCTGACACGCTGCTTATCAGAAGCAAAAGAGGGAAATATCGAACGGAGCCCGTTGGCGTTTTTGGAAAAACCGGATTAGTATATTTAGCCATTGAACCTGAATTTGTTACAAAGGAAATGAAAGCTTTCTTTAGTGATTTGGAAGCTTTGCTGCAAATCCCATTAAATGAAACAGAGGTGTTTTATTTTGCATCGCTCTTGCATCTCCGCTTCGTGCACATACATCCTTTTCGTGACGGTAATGGCAGGGCAGCCCGTCTGCTCGAAAAGTGGTTTATTGCCGAAAAATCAGGACGGGATTTCTGGATGATTCCTTCTGAAGAGTATTACAAAAAACATCAGGATTATTATTATGAAACGATAAATCTTGGCATTAATTTTTATGAGTTGGACTATGATTCATGTATCAACTTTCTGAAAATGCTCCCAGCCTGTTTGAAAGAAACGTTCTGATTCACTTCATTACTACAATTTCACAGCATGTAAAAATATTTCATTCTTAGCAAGAAGCCAGAAAAGAACTTACTGCATCATTTGGTAACAGTTTTTGCTGTCCGCTAAAAACATAGCTTTTGCTTCAAAGGGAAATGACATTAATTCGTATTTTCGCAGGCAAATCACTCGCCCTAAAAACCATCAATATGATCAATCTAAAACTTGAACTGGATCAGCTTTATCACTTTGTTTCCAAAGAAGAACTCAACACCTTTGATCGCCAGGTGATCTCAGCCTATCGCAAGATTTACAACAAAACCGGAGCCGGAAACGACTTCCTGGGCTGGGTTGACCTGCCTTCGTCCACTTCGGATGAATTGCTCGACCAAATCAGTGCCCATGCAAAAAGCTTGCAAGCCAAATCGGAAGTATTTGTTGTGATTGGTATTGGTGGCTCTTACCTGGGTGCACGCGCTGTGATTGAAGCCCTGAACAATTATTTTGCTTCAAAAAAAGATACCCCACAAATCATTTATGCCGGTCATCACATCAGCGAAGACTACCTGGCCGAATTGTTGGATTACCTGAATCATAAAGATTACAGCATGGCCGTGATCAGCAAGTCGGGTACAACAACTGAGCCTGCCATTGCCTTTCGCATGTTGCGCACCCATATCGAACAAAAATATGGTGTGGAAGAAGCCCGCAAACGCATTGTGGCCATAACCGATAAATCGCACGGTGCCCTCAAACAGCTTGCCGACAGCGAAGGCTACACCAGCTATGTAGTGCCCGATGATGTGGGAGGACGCTATTCGGTGCTCACTCCCGTGGGCTTGCTGCCTATTGCCATGGCCGGAATCAACATCCATGACCTAATTGCCGGAGCACGCAAAATGGAAGCCATGAGCCGCGCCGTACAAAAAATTCACGGCAATCCTATTGCGCAATATGCTGCTGCCCGGCAGGCCTTGTATCACAGTGGCAAAACCAATGAGATAATGGTCAACTACGAACCTAAGCTGTTCTATTTCAGTGAGTGGTGGAAACAACTCTATGGCGAAAGCGAAGGCAAAGACCAAAAAGGCATCTTCCCGGCAGCCGTTGGCTTTACTACCGATCTGCACTCGATGGGACAGTACATACAGGACGGTTTGCGAAACCTTTTTGAAACGGTAATCTCCGTTGAAAAACCCAAACACGACTTACGCATCCCACAAGCAGATTCTGATCTGGATCAACTGAATTATATCGCCGGCAAACGCCTTTCGGAAGTCAACCTGATGGCCGAGTTAGGAACTACATTGGCTCATGTGGATGGAGGCGTACCAAACCTTCGCATCCGCATCCCGGAAATATCGGAAGATATACTCGGACAACTGATTTATTTCTTCGAAATGGGCTGTGCCCTAAGTGGTTATATGCTTGAGGTGAATCCTTTTGATCAGCCCGGCGTGGAAGCTTACAAGAAGAATATGTTTGCCCTGCTCGGCAAAAAAGGCTTCGAAAATCAAACCGCTGAACTGCAACAAAGGCTGCAACAAAAAAAGTAAACACATGAGATTCAGTCCTGCTTTCAGGCTTTTCTTCATGATTTTTACGCTGGTATTATTACAAAGCTGTAATAGACCCTCATACAGTTTATATGATTTGGAGGGCGTTTGGAAAACCGAAGAGGGTCCGCTTTTTTATGAGCAATGGCAACTGTTGTCTGACTCCAGTCTGGCGGGAAAGGGTTTTACACTTAAAGGAAATGACAGCCTGATACTGGAAACGATGCGTTTAAGTATAAAAGAAGGGAATTGGGTATATGAGGCAAAGGCTTCCGGACAAAATGATGGCCAAAGCATCGCTTTTAGGCTGCAAGATCAATCAGGCAACAGCTGGATTTTTGAAAACCTTTCGCACGACTATCCGAACCGCATCATTTATTCCTTCGAAAACGACAGCACCCTTAAGGCCAGAACCGAAAACACTGCAGGCAATAAGGTGCAGGATTTTCACTTTAAACGATTGAAGCCATGAAATTTCAGGATTTGATTCTTGAGCGCCAGAGTGTGCGAAAATACCAGGCCAAAGCGGTTGAGGAAGAAAAGCTGAGGCTTTGCCTTGAGGCTGCCCGCCTGGCACCATCGGCCAGCAACAGCCAACCCTGGACATTTGTGGTAGTGAATGATCCCGAATTATTAAAACAACTTGCACCCCTCAGCAGCGGGCCGCTAAAAACCTTCAATCTTTTTGTAGATCAGGCTCCTGTGGTGGTTGCCCTGGTATTGGAAAAACCCAAGCTACTCACCGAGCTGGGCGGCAGACTCAAAAAGAAAGAGTTTCCGCTGATGGATATCGGCATTGCTGCTGAGCATTTTTGTCTGCAAGCCACCGAACTAGGACTTGGAACATGCATGCTGGGCTGGTTTGATGAAGCCGGCACAAAAAAACTGCTGCAAATACCCAAAAACAAAACCCTGGCGCTGTTAATCACATTGGGCTACCCGCCAGAAGATTATCGCCTGCGCAAGAAAATCAGAAAAAGTTTTGAGGAGGTGGTGAGGTTTAATGGGTATTAGAGCCTTTCTATTTCCAACCAACTATAAACGTTTTACGTCAATAAAGGACAGCTACATTACATTACCGTTAATGAATCTACTTCCCTAAACCACTCAAAAATTCATCCGGAGACATTACCGGTATTGCAGATTTCTTGAAGTCTTTCCCGTTTCTTGTAATGATTATATCGGAAGAGGATTGCCAGGCACAAAAATATTGCAGCGCATCTTCAAAGTCTGAAAAATTGGAGTTTAGGCCTTTTTCAATAATTACTTCATCTAAAGCACTTATCTCAGAAATTACTTTAAACTTCCGAAGCTTCTCTTTTGTCTTTTCCAGGCCATAATATCTTGTGAGGAAATAACTGATCGTTGCGTAAGACAATGACGAAACAACGATCTGAATTGCTCTTTTGTCGGCTAATGTGGCAATTTTAGCTGCTGAAAGATAAAAGGGTTCACGTTCACCCAAAAAATCCAGCATTACGTTAGTGTCCCAGAATAATCTCATTGTTAATCGTGTTTATCTTCCAGATGAGATAAAAATTCAGTTTTATAGTCCAGATCAACCGGAATTTTGGTTCCAGTCTCCATACTTTTTATAAAAGGAGAAATCTGAATTTCATCCTCACCTTTTAATTGCTCATGATTAACAAGTGTTTTGAGATAAGCTTCAATAATGCGCGAAAGGCTGCGATTCTGCGCAGCTGCGTAAACTTTGGCCTGTTCGATGACGTATTTGTCCAATTTGAGCGTGAGTTTTGTATCCATCGTATAGTTTTATACGTACAAAAATAATTCTTTTAACCGTATTTGTCAACTTATTTTAACTATAGATCTCAGGTTGATGGTTTTTGTATCCCGGCAGCTACCACAACCTATACAGCACTTGGCTCTTCGGCATGCTTTGCGGCTTACAAAACAAAATCCATATCCCACCAGGTCTTTCCCGTTTCTTGTAATGATTAGATCGCATGAGGATTGCCAGGCACAAAAATATTGCAGTTCCCACTAAAACCTGAAAATTCAACCTTCGACCTCTTGATGGAATAAACAGCCAAAAAATATACGGTAAAAACCGGATCAATAATAGGATATTTTACTCATCTGTTAAGCTTTTGACGCCACTTACATTTGTGCTAAACTTCCATTTTTTATGTAAAACCTCAAAAGCTAAAGATTATGAAAACATTTACGCTATTATTATCAGCACTTCTCGTCTCCCTGTTTCTGCAGGGCCAAACTGTGCTGCACTATGATTTCACGAATTCATTAACCGAAATGAATGGTGCCGGACCAGAATTAACTATTCTGGGCAACCCGGGAACTTTTGTAGAGGATGAGCTGGGCGAAATTGGGGAGGCCAGAAAATGGGTTTACCGCTTTGAAAAGAATTCAGGATTCCAATTTGACAATGCAGCAGCTGGAAATTTTCTGGGCGAAGACTACAGCATCGAAATTTATTTTGTTTTTGATGAGCTTTCAAGCTGGAAAAGGGTTGTTGATTGGAAAAACAGAAAATCAGACTACGGAGCGTACGTTTTTAACGGAAGATTAAATTTTTACAACATCGCTATGAGTGATGAAGCACCCATTGCTGTTGATGAATATACCTATTACGTCATAACCCGTGATGCAGAAACCAAAGAAGTGAAGGTATATACAGATGCAGAAATTGAAATTAATTTCACTGACAATTCGGGTGATGCCCTATTGGATGAAGACAATGTTTTAAACTTCTTCCATGACGACTTGATGGTTCCAAACGAAGCCAGTCCGGGTGCGGTAGCGATGGTAAAAATTTACAACTATACACTTGATTCAACGGCTATTGCAAACAATTATGACGACCTTGCCGGAAACCTGTTTTTCATCGGCGAACAAAAGAAAACAAACACAACCATCCACACTTTCCCCAATCCGGCAAGCCAGTATTTAAACCTTGATTTGAGTAATTTTACCATGCAACGAAACATCAGGATCAGACTGATTGATACATTTGGACGCACAATCCTAAATCAGGAAGTTTCAAATTTGACTACTTCATGCCAGCTTGATATTTCCAGCATTGAGGAGGGTTTTTATCTCCTGTCTGTTGAGAGTGACGATCGAAAAGCAAGCTCAAAAGTATTTGTTAAACAATGAGTTTTGAATTTGCCCTGAAATCCTCCTCAACACCCACCGGCAGCTGCTACCACTTTCACAGCACCGGGCACTTCGGTTTGTTTGGCTGCTTTTTGCTGGCCGTTTCCGGTAGCTTTTAAAAACCTGCCATAATCAAAACGGGCTTTTTCGGCATGAGCATCGTAGAACTCAGCTTGTAATTCCTGCCCCAACACCTGATCCGTAAAGGCAGCATCATTGGCCAAAGCAGTGATATTGGTTACGCCTTTGGCCATCAGCAATTGCACAGCCATCAGGGCTTCCGATTCCTTATCACCAACCACCAGCAGCTGATCTGCTTTTTTAATGGTTTTCAGTTGATCTGAATCCAGCAGATCAGCGAAAGGAACTGTAAGCACTGCGCCAAATGCGTCCTTGCTTTTGAGTTTGCCACTCAAATCAAGTAAGGTAAATGCCTTGAGCGACTGATCGGCTTGCATGGCTTTTAACTGCTGTGGCTTTATCAGGATATTTTCGTTTGCGGTTTGTTCCAACACTGCTTTGTTAGTAAGACTATACGAAGGCGCCAGCAACCATTGTACCAGTATCACAAACACCAGTGCCAGCACAAAAAGCAGTGCGGCATTGGCAAGCATTTTATCATTGATTGTATTCATTTTTCAAGTTTTTTTATGTTAACAACCTCCCTGACCAGCCGGTGGCGCTTCCATTTCAACAATAGTAGTTACGGGTTTGGCTTTTTTATTGATCTTTTGTGCGGCCTCTCCAGATCGGAAAGCATCACGTGCCCGTTCAATAAAACGTGCTTCAAATTGTTGCATTTCGTTATATTTACCGGGCTTTTTTTCCGCCTGGAAAACATGGTAGAAAAAGCCATTCAAGCCGCCTTCGAGTACATAAATATCATTGAGTCCACTTCTTCTCAGCGCAAGCCATGCCTGATTGGCATCGGTATCGTCAAAACCAAAAAACAGCACAGGCTGATTCTTTTCCTGCAAAAGCTTTTTATAGCCCATATCAAGCATTTTAGCCGTTGGAATATGAATAGCTCCGGGAAGTGTGAATTCAGCAAAGGCTGCATCGTTTCGCACATCAACCAGCACGAAATTGTTTTCTTTAGGATTGAGCAATTTATAAGCCAGTTCATCTGCTTCCACATATTGTTTTCCTTCGGCAGCTTCTGTCAGAATGGTTTTAGCATCCGTTTCGAACCATTTAGCCCGTGGGCTTTCGGGCAAGAGCAAAATCAACACAGCCACGCCAATCATAAGTAGAAAAGGACCAACATAAAGCGGAGCAAATAAGCCTTGACGCGGCTCCAGTCCATTCACCTTATCTTCTATTTTGCGCGTTACGATAAAAGCTGCCAGCGCAACCAATACAAGCAAAAAAACAAACCATTCGCGGTTCATATTCAGGGTATCAAAAATGAAAACACTACCCAAATCGCCACTGGTATAAAGTGGTGCAAACTCATCGTAAAATGATCCAAAAAAGAAAACCCCAATCATCAGTCCCAGCACAAATACCATAGCATCAATCTTACCGATAACGGCGGCCACCATGCTGGTTCCGGGGCAGAAACCGCCTAAAATAAATCCAAATCCCATGATCACACCGCCCACAAGTGCCGACCACAGATAAGTGGGGTTGATATAGAGTAAATCATAGTTTACCCAGCCCAGATAGTTAAACAGCAGCAAGCCGAGGGCAGCGGTGATGGCAGCGGTAAAAAACACCCGCAGCACCACAAAATCATAGCCATAAAAAACACCCGCCAGTTTGCGTGAATTGGAAAATCCGCCCTGCTCGAGCACGTAGCCGAAGCCCAATCCGATCACAAAAGCAAAGAAAAGGTTCAGGTCGGGGTTTACAAATCCTTGAGGAATTAAGGGTCCCATAATTACTAGTTTTATCCGTTAATCCAAAGTTTTCTAAAAAAGTAAGCGATGACGAAGCCTGTTCCAAAGATGGCCATCATCGTAAGGAAACCTGCTGTTGAAAGCACAGCCATTCCGCTGAGGGCAGCACCACTGGTACAGCCGCGACCAAACTGTGCGCCTACGCCAAAAAGCATCCCACCAAGGCCGGCAAAAATCAGTCTTTTGGCATTGCTGATGCGCGGCCCTTTGTCGATGGCAAATCCTGCCCTTCCCGACATAAAGCCACTAAAAAAAGCGCCACCAAGCACCCCCATTGTGAGGTAAACCAGCCAGTTTTTCATTGGTCGGCCATCGCCCGTAGCAAAAAAGGAAGCATAAAAAGAGTTTTGCTCCGCATAATCCGGCGCAATGTTTCCAATCGTTTCTATTACAACACTTTTAGCTGCACCACTGGCGCCAAGTCCGCGCCCGGTAATGAAAAATGCAGCCAATAAAACCAGACCCAGCAAAAAACCAGCCAGGTAAGGATTCATATACGGTTTAGGTTTTTGTTCCATAGCATTAATATTGTTAGCATCCACCCTGGACGGATTTAATCTCAACAGCCGGCGCATCAGCAGCAGCAGGCTGTGCAGCAGTGGATAAGGGTAAATTGTTTTTGTGAATATCAGACCAGTAATGACCGGCTTTCTTTTCGGTTTGTATAAGCGTTTCGTTGATAAAGGCATTGCTGCCAAACTTCACGGAATAGGCATCATAGCCCAGCAATTTGAGGTAGGCCACAACAGTAGCACTATGCTGTCCGGTGAAGCAATACACGGCAATGGGCTGATCCGTTGGCAAGGTGCTCAGATCGGTAGTGGTGAGTAAGGCTTTTTTGGGTGTGTATTGCATCGAACCAGGCAAGTGGCCGGGATTCAGGTATTTATCCTCAGGCCAATAATTGATTACAAAATACTTTCCCGGATTCTCGGTAATGGCTTTGTAATCTATTAAATAGGTTTTGCTTGGCTTGCTAAGTAATGTATCAGCACGTTCAAAGGCAATTTCGAGGGGCAGACTTGCTGTGCTTTCAATTTCAGGATAAGCGCCTTTTGCAGGTTTGGGATGATTTTCGGTTTCCAGCTTACCAACCAACTCATTACCAATACTTTTATCCCAGCCAGCTTCGGCAATGGCTTCATTCCACGAACTCATTCCAAAACGCAGACTAAAGGTGTTGTCATACCCCAGCAGGCGAAGCAATCCGGTGGCAAAACCTGCAGTTTGTCCTTTGGCGCAAACTAAAACAATCGTATCAAAAGCCTGTGCATCAATCGTGTTGCGGAAATAACTCATCAGGTCTTTGGTAGGAATATTCACCGCCCCTTCGATATGGCCCGATTCAAACTCAATTTCAGGACGCAGGTCTATCACTTTGATATTGTGCGTGCGATTGCGGTAAATATCTGCAGCATTGATGATTGCCGGTGCAATTGGAGTATTAATATAATTGCTGTGCTGTTCGAAATAAGCTGCCAGGTCTCCACCAGAAATCGTATTGAAAGTTGCTTGTCCAGGCTTATCATTTTGCTGACTACAACCGGAAAGTAAGGCAAAACCGACTAGTAGCAGCAACAGAAAATGGAAATTGATCCTTTTCATAGTATTACATTTTTGCATCTTCATTGTCTTTTTTTTCAGCTTCATTTTCGTCCGCATCCAACTCTTCCCAACCGGTAATCATTGCTTTGAGGTTTGAAGTAATCGTATGTCCTGTAGTTATTAAATAAAGGTGTACAATCACAAATGCCATTAAGATGAAAGCACCAAAAGTATGAATCAGCGCAATGATCTCCAGATTATCAATAGTAATGAATTCGATGCCGCCATCCTGGGGATAGCGATAGAACATATAAAGCAAGCCCGAAACGACCATCACCGGAATTATCAGTACTTTAAGGCCAAGATATACCAGCCTTTGCAAAGGGTTTAGTTTTGAAATGACTGTTTTCTTGGTTGGATGAGGAGCATTTCTGAAAATACCAAACAGGTAAAACTCGGCCTGTGCCCGTAAGTTTTCCGTGGTTGGGATATACTGTTTCCATTCGCCTGTTGTAAAATGCCAAAAGATGGCAAAAATGATCAGGATGATAAAGGCCCAGGCAGATTTGTTATGTAAATCAACAGCAGTTTCGTAGCCTAAAAGATGGTAAGAACTGTGTATTTCGAAGCCTGTAATTGCCAATAAAAAAATCAACAATGCCTGGTTCCAGTGCCAAAAGCGTTCAAAACCCTTATACACATATGCTTTTTTCGAATTTTTATTCATAACGGTTTGTTTTAATGGGTTTGTTGCAATTTTGATTGGCGGGCAGAGATGATGCGAATCACGGCATGTACGACAACACCGAACAAAGAAAGAATTAGCAGCATTTTACCTGTAAAATCAAGCAGTTCGTTGCGATCGCGGCCAGGCATATAAAAATCGTTAAGTGCTGCCAGCCGACCGTTTTCGGGGGTGTGACATTCTTTGCAACTAACAGCTTCACTGGCATCAGAAACCATGTGATTTACAGGAAGGTACATTTCTGTTGCAACAAAGTCGTGCTTACCGCTGTAGGGCATGTCCACATAAGCCATGCCTTCTTCAATGGCACGTTCCCATTCCAGATCGAGCCACAAGGCTCCTTTGCCTTTTTCCTTGTCCCAGAGTTTGGCCTGAATAATAGTGAGGTTTTCGGTATCATACGGTTGTCGTCCGCGGTGCACTTTCACAGGAATAATCTTACTGTCGCGATCGCGGTATTCGCCATTCAAGGTGTTGATCTTCAAGAAAGGCTGCGTGGTATCCACTCTGTCTGTCATCAAATGATGATCAGCAGTTCCGTTGAACCACATATATTCAGGCACCACATTCTTTTTCCATTCAAAATCACCCTTGATGGAAGCATACACCTGATTGCCTTCCTCATCAAGCACTTCAAAGCCTTTGCCATCCTTTTTGCGGGTTGCGGTTGACCAGTCCCAAAACATCTTTGTAGGATTCACTTTGGCATAAACCGGAATATGACAGCTTTGGCAGGAAACCTTAATTGAGTGCTCGTTGAGAATAGATTTTTGATGAGGGAATTCCGTATGACATTCCTCACAACTCATGCGCTGGGTATTGGTAGAAGAAACACCATAATAACGGCCTTTCATTACATGATTTTCGGCAGTATGACAATCCACACAGCTCATATTCGAGCCATCAACACCCATATGCACATCCACATCGCGTCCGGCGGTGAGCAGTGCCATTTCCAGATCGCCATGTTTCACGTTGTTGCCACCACCTCCTGTGAAGTGACAAGCTCCGCAGTTTTCGCTTTTGGGCTGGCCAACATTAGCCAGGATATTTTTGAAATCGGGGCCGTTTTCACCCATTACCGGATAACCGGCTCCACCACCTGCTTTTTTGTAGGTTCCGGTATTGTCGTGACAAACGATACAATCAATATTATATTGATTCTCGAAATCAAACTCTTTGTCGTCCCAGCCATAGCCAGCATGACACTTCATACAGCTTCCTTCGTTGGACTGCACACCCGTGCAAAAGTTGTTGAGCAGGTTTTTCTTTCCAAGATAAGTCACGCCCCGCCCCGGAATATAAGCCTCGCGCTCCCACGTAAAGTGAGCACTTTGCATCAGCTCGTGCCCGCGTTCGGTATGGCAGCTCAAGCAAGCTGCTGTGATTTCGTGCGGATTTTGAAAATCCTGTTGTAAAATTTCCATTTTGCTATGATCCACTCCCGCCTGATGTTCGATCGGGTATTTGGCTTTCAGCGCTTCCAGCTGGGGATTTTCGCCATCCGGCTGACGCAGCGCCACCGTAACAATCACCAGGGGCGCAATAATGGCCAGAAAGAAAGTGATTGCCGTGGTAAAGTTTTTCATTGAAGACATATCGTGTTGATTTTCAGTTAACTTTTACTGTTACATTTTTAACAAATAGATATATGCAAATGTATAGATATATTCATTATTCGGTTAAAATCAGGCCTATTTAGGACGAGTCTAAATATGAGCATAAAATTAAGATTTTCAATAGTATAAATGCACCTTGTTAATTTAGAAACAGTATAAATTAGTCAGGCCATAAAATGAACCTGACTGCGCAAAGATTATACTTTGATCAAAAACTTATCATCAAAGCTTACCAAATCATACTATTTTTCGTTTCTAAGAATGAGGCAACAAAAAACGTCCAGCCAGAAAAACAAAAAAGCCGGAACAATTCATTCCGGCAATCAATTACAAATCAAAATTCTGGCTCTTTACTCTCCCTTTTCTCGAGCCATCGGTATGGTCATGCCGCCCTGATATAGCGTCAGGCTATCAGCATGAAAAAGGATGCGTATGCCCGCCATATCAAAGGTGAATGTGCTGTCGTTTTTGGCTTCGAGCGGAAAAGCCGGTTGCCCGCTTCCCTGCCCTTCCAGCTGACCGTTCAGATGGCGAATGCTAAGCTTTATGGGTAACAACGGACTGGCATAAACCCCTTCATAGCGTTGCATCACTTCCTTGCCGACCTGCACCTCAGTGAATTCGGGTAATTCGTAAGCCATGCCAAAATATTCGCTCAGCAAAGCAATCATCACCTCATTATTCGAAAAGCGGCTGCCATTAGAAAGCAAACTCACGGCCAGTTGCTGCTCCGGAAAGTAGGCCATCATGCTGCTAAAGCCGTCTATTGCACCCGTATGGCCCATTCCTTCATGGCTATAAAATGGCATCTCAAACAATCCACATCCAAAATCTTCCTCCAGCCGGATCATTTCGGCAAACTGTTCTTCTGCAAGCAAACCACCATTGAAGAGGGCTTCCAAAAAAAGTGTGATGTCTTCAACGGTAGAAACAACAGCTCCGGCAGCATGCGGAATCTGCATATTTGTTTCGGTTTCAGGCACAAAACCTCCTCCTTCCCATTTGTAAGAATAGGCTTCTGATGCCTTGGGGTTGATTTTGCTTCCGTAATAGGTATTCTCCAGGCCAAGCGGTTCAGTAATTCGCTCTTTCAGGTTCTTGGCATAGTCCTTTCCTGTGATTGCTTCAAGGATATAACCCAACAATACATAATTCGAATTGCTGTATTCGGCCTTGCTTCCGGGCTCAAAAACAGGCTGATAGGCGGCGATTTTTTTCAGTATCTCTTTTTGCGCTATGGGATTGGTGTGATACGACAGGTATTCCGGATCGTTGGTAAAGTTGTAAATACCACTGCGATGCCTCAAAAGATGCGCAATTGTAAGCTGTTCGGCATTTTGAATTTCAGGAAAAAACTGAGAGAGCGGCGCATCCATTTTAAGTTTGTTTTCCTGCACCAATTGCAGGATCATCACGGCAGTGAATGTTTTGGTTTGGGAACCGATTCTGAAACGGGTTTGGGTAGTATTTGGAATTTTGCCCTCCAAATCCGCCAAGCCAATGGCTTTTTGATAAACAATCTCCCCATGCTTTCGAAGCATCACCGCCCCCATCCAACGCTGGTTTTCTTGCAACAGCTGAAAAAGACTATCAGCCTTCGGAGCATTAAAATCATGCTGGGACTGTACACTCAGCGCAAGTCCCAGCAATACGATCAAGCCTAAAATACGTTTCATTGCTGATTGGCTTTTTCTCTTTGCTCGATCAGATAATTGGCTACCAGCGCGATTCCTCCCCCAAGGAAAATCATCGAGAAATAGGCCACTTCTTCGTAAAGGTTTGTGGTTACAGCCAGGATGTTTCCAAGTAAAATCCCCACGCCAACGCCAATAAACAACATGCCATAGCGCAGGCTGATATAAGAAGTGTTTTTATCTTTCTGATAAAAGATAGAGGCGTCCATGCCTTTTTCGATGAGGGTAAGTCTTTCGCGGCGGCGGATAAACAAAAAGAAAAGTCCGTAGATGGTGGCAAACACAATGCCGGTGATCATAATAGCGGTTACGTCAATCATGGTGTTCAAAATTTAAGGTTTATCAATTTTTTGATTTCACCCATTTGACGCTATGGTTTCATTTCGGTTACAAAATCAATAGAAAATATTAAAAGTGCACTGCATCTGAGCTTGATGTCAATGTTTTGAATCGAAGGGTTTGGAGACTTTGAGCTAAAAAAAGAAGCATGTTCTGCTTACCAATAACAAGCCAAAGCCAACGCAAAAACTAAGGCCACGCCAATAAATAAGTTCAAGGACAACAAAAATCTGCTTAACCTCGCGAAACATAATAGTTGCATTAATCCATGCCCATCTAAAACCCTCTTCCAAACATTTCCCAGAAACGCGCTTCCAATCGCTCCCAGCGGTTTTTCGTGGCCGACTCAAAGTCGCGCGTATAGTTTTTGAGGTATTCGGCAGTTTCTTCCTTTTTGCCTTCCTGTAAAAGTTCGGCAGCTTTGTTTTCTACAAGCGGCAATTCGCTGGCAGCCTTTTCCTCAAACCACAGCACTGCTTCTTCCATGGTATCTTTGGTTTTTCCCCAGCTTACGGTAGCCAGTTTGTTAGCTTTGCGGTAATCCCACAAGGCAGCATCTTCGCGGTAGCGTTTCTGGCCACAGTAGTTAAAGCTTTCGGGCAAATCGGAAGTGCCGGCAAAGATCGGGATACGCGGGCTTTCGGCAGGATTGTCGAACGAAAACCAGGCCACGCCGCCTACTTCGTCAGGAAGCCAGTCGCGCAACTGAATGATATGCGAATAGGAGCACCACGAAACGGCAACCGTACGCTGAAACTCAATTGTTCCGGGTGCCAAATAGTTTATGGTATTCCTGAAATCGCCTGTTGGCCAGGCATGTGCAATGGGGCTGATGATGGTATCTTCACCAACCACTTTGCGGTCTTCGTAGCGCTTTTTTACCATTTTGATATTTTGGGTCATATCATAGGGTGTGCCTTCGTAAGTAGCGCGGTATAACTCGGAAATGGTTTGCAGACTCACCTTTTCGTCTGGTTTTACACTAAAAGGCATTTCATCCATTTCCATGCTCAGGTTGAGCGAAGGTGCCAGTGTACTCAGCACATAAAACTCGCGGATCATAAAGGGTTTTTTGCGATCGGCATAGGATTTCCAAAATACAAAATCACCTTTGCCGTCCCAGAGGCCATATTTTTTTGCCACCTCCTCTACGTTTTCAGAAGCCATAAAATAATCTTCATTTTTCCGATCGATTTTTCCGATTCGGCTGATATTGGCCGAAATACCCACATGGTCATCGGGAATACGCTGTGCAGCCCACACACCGCCAATTTCATCAGGGCCTGCGCCCAAAATCTCCATTTGCCATACTTCATGCTTATCGGCAATGGTGATGCACTCGCCCCAGTCGCCATAGCCATAGGTTTTGATCAGTTCGCCAATCAGCCGGATGGCATCGCGGGCATTGTCGGTGCGCTGAAGGGCAACACGTTGCAGCTCTTCGATCAGAAACATCCCGTTTTTGTTTACCAGTGTGTCGGGTCCCACAAAGGTGGTTTCGCCCATGGCAAGCTGCTTTTCGTTCATGCTTGGATAAGCGGTGTTGAGGTAAGCGTATGTTTGTGCTACCTGTGGGATTTCACCGGCCAGTTCTACCTTGCGCATATCGCCGGGTGTTTCGGTATGCAAAGTGCCTTTGTAAACTTTATGCGTGGCGGTATCGGCATGCTCGGCGGCTTTTTCCATGCGTAACCAGGTGCGGTAGTTGCCATCGCAGGTGTGCGCTGTGATTACTGATCCGTCCACAGTTGCTGCTTTGCCCGCCATGATACTCGTGCAACTCTCACCAAACCAGGGATCGCCGGGCTGCACCTGTGCCAATACAACAAAAGAAAAAATTACTCCTATAAAACTTAAACAAAAGCGTTTCATACCTATGGTTTTTGGTTCTTAAAATTTTTAGCCGGTAAATATAGGATATCTATTCAATTCTCCAAAAACCAATCAGCCATAGGGCAATCAGATCAATTTATGGAGTTTGTTCACTACTGTTGCGTTAACTTTTAGATGATTAATATAAAAAACTATCAATTAATAAGTTACAAGCATTCTTTGATTTTTTGATTTGAATTCAATGACCTTTGAGGTTTTTAATCTTTCAGGTTAT
>Ga0334901_1000570_pt1 | contig 49447 bp, 46 predicted proteins | sample GraSluR3_MG_3_FD_207216 | JGI IMG/M metagenome (GOLD analysis project Ga0334901, IMG submission 207216) | Sludge microbial communities from methane-producing bioreactor in Wageningen University, Netherlands - Granular Sludge_15_08-R3 | ecosystem: Engineered > Bioreactor > Anaerobic >...
ATACGTTTATATTAGTTTTCACCACAGAGGCACAGAGGACACAGAGCTTTTAGTATTCTTCGTGTACTTCGTGTCTTAGTGGTTGTTTCAGTTTCTGATACGTTTATATTAGTTTTCACCACAGAGGACCAGAGGACACAGAGTTTTTAGTATTCTTCGTGTACTTCGTGACTTAGTGGTTGTTTCAGTTTCTGATACGTTTATATTAGTTTTCACCACAGAGGACCAGAGGACACAGAGCTTTTAGTATTCTTCGTGTACTTCGTGTCTTAGTGGTTGTTTCAGTTTCTGATACGTTTTAATAGTTTTTACCTTTTTAAAGATTATTTAAAATCGATTTTCAAAAACCTTATGATTATTTGATTATATCTGTTAACATAATATTATTATTTTTGCAAAAAATTGAATTGATATGTTTGAAAATCTTAGCGACAGACTTGAGCAATCGTTCAGGTTATTAAAAGGACAAGGAAGAATAACAGAAATAAATGTTGCCGAAACTTTAAAAGATGTTCGTAGAGCATTATTAGATGCAGACGTAAACTACAAAACAGCTAAATCTTTTACCGATGCAGTTAAAGAAGAAGCATTAGGTCAAGATGTTCTTAAAGCAGTTAAACCCGGAGAAATGATGGTAAAAATTGTTCACGATCATTTGTCGAAACTAATGGGCGATGAAGCAGTTGACATTAATTTATCAGGTAAACCTTCGGTAATTCTCATGTCTGGCTTACAAGGTTCGGGTAAAACTACTTTTAGCGGCAAGCTGGCAAACATGCTTAAAACAAAACGTGGACGGCAAGCATTACTTGTTGCAGGAGACGTTTACCGTCCAGCTGCTATTGAACAGCTCAAGATTCTTGGAGAGCAATTAGAAGTGCCTGTATATTCCGAAGATGATAATAAGAATCCTGTTCAAATTGCAAAGAATGCAATTAAATATGCAAAAGATTACGGTAAAGATGTTGTTATAATTGATACGGCCGGACGTTTAGCTATTGACAAACAAATGATGGAAGAGATTTCAGCTATCAAAAAAGCCGTTAATCCCAATGAAATCCTCTTCGTTGTTGACTCAATGACAGGACAAGATGCTGTAAATACTGCAAAAGCATTTAATGATATTCTAGATTTTGATGGCGTAATTCTAACTAAGCTTGATGGTGATACTAGAGGCGGTGCTGCCTTAAGTATTAAAAGTGTGGTAAACAAACCCATTAAGTTTGTTGGAACAGGCGAAAAAATGGATGCTATAGACGTTTTTCATCCAAAACGTATGGCAGACCGTATTCTTGGAATGGGTGATATTGTTACATTTGTAGAAAGAGCACAGGAACAGTATGATGTAGAAGAATCAAGGAAGCTACAAAAGAAAATAGCAAAAAACCAGTTCAACTTCGACGATTTTCTTAAACAAATTCATCAAATTAAGAAAATGGGGAATTTTAAAGAACTTGCCAGTATGATCCCCGGTGTAGGAAAAGCTTTACGAAACCTTGATTTAGACGACGACGCTTTTAAAGGGATTGAAGCTATTATTTATAGCATGACACCCGAAGAAAGACAAAATCCTAAAGTTTTAAGTGGCACTAGAAAAAAACGAATTGCAGAAGGTAGTGGTACATCTATTCAAGAAGTAAATAGACTGATAAAACAGTTTAGTGAAACACGCAAAATGATGCAAATGATGACTACAAATAAAAATGCAAAAAAAATGATGCGTAAAATGAAATAAGTATTAGTTAAAAAGACGATTAAAAAATAATATTACCATGAACCTTTTAGACGGAAAAGCTACATCGGCAAAAATAAAACAAGAAATTACTGAAAAAGTAAATGAATATGTTAATAAAGGTTTTCGCCCTCCCCACCTTGTTGCAATTATAGCCGGAAACGACGGGGCAAGCGAAACTTATGTAGGACACAAAGAAAAAGCTTGTGCACAAGTTGGATTTACTTCAGAAGTAATTCGGTATCCCGAAAACGTAGAAGAGAATACAATCTTAAAAAAAATAGTTGAGCTCAATAATGATAAAGAAATAGACGGTTTTATTGTTCAACTTCCACTACCCAAACAAGTTAACGAACAAAAAATAATTGAAACAATTGCTCCAGAAAAAGATGTTGACGGGTTTCATCCGGTTAACTTAGGTAAGATGATGGCGGGATTACCTTCTTTTGTCTCAGCAACGCCTAAAGGAATAGTTGAACTACTAAGGCATAACAATCTATCTGTCAGTGGTAAACATTGCGTTGTGATTGGCAGGAGTAATATTGTAGGCAGACCGGTAAGTGTATTGCTAAGCCAAAACAATGAGTACGGAAATGCAACAGTAACACTATGCCATAGTAGAACAAAAAATCTTAAAGACATTACTAAACAGGCAGATGTTTTAGTAGTGTCTATGGGAAAACCAAATTTTGTAACTGCCGATATGGTAAAAAATGGCGCCATTGTGGTTGATGTTGGTATTACCAGAATAAAAAGCGATAAAACTAAGTCAGGCTTCAAATTAGTTGGTGATGTGGATTTTGAGAATGTTGCCCCTAAATCTAGCTATATTACTCCTGTACCAGGCGGTGTTGGTCCTATGACAATCGTCTCTTTACTCCTAAACACATGGCAGGCATATTTATCTAATATTAAGTGAACAAAGGTTTTAATTATAGGTTAAAGAATAACATTTGATATTAAATAATCCTGACATGGATAATATTTTAAAAACTCATAAAATCCTTAAAAAAGATTTTCTTAATAAAGATGATTTAGTTTTTCTTCTCGCAACTACTGGAGAAAGTTTTCAAGCTCTTCTTGACAAAGCCGCAGAGATAAAAAAGCATTACGTTGGAAATATAGTGTATTATCGAGGACTTATCGAATATTCTAATATTTGTTCAAAAAACTGTTTTTATTGCGGAATTAGAGGAGGAAACAAAAAGCTTGATCGATATCAAATGACTGATGATGAAGTAATTGAAGCCGTTGTGTTCGCATATAAAAACAATTATTCTTCGATAGTACTACAAGGCGGGGAAAGAAATGACAAAAGTTTTATTAACAAGATAACTTCTCTTTTACAAAAGATAAATAAAGCAACAGATAATAGTTTGGGGATTACCCTATCGCTTGGAGAACAAACCGAAGAAACTTTTAGGATATGGAAAGAAAATGGAGCAAGACGATATTTACTAAGGATAGAGGCTTCTAATCGAGATTTATACCGTAAAATGCACCCCGACAATAAAAAGCATGACTTCGACACTCGCTTAGAATCTCTTTACACATTAAAGAAATTAGAGTACCAAACTGGTACAGGAGTGATGATAGGACTTCCTTTTCAAACATTAGAACACTTAGCTCAAGATTTAGTTTTTTTTAGAGATTTTGATATAGACATGGCTGGTATGGGACCATATATTGAGCATGAAGATACCCCCTTATATCATTATAAAGATTTATTATTACCCCGTAAAGAAAGGTTTGAATTGAGTTTAAAAATGCTTGCTCTTTTACGTATAATATTGAAAGACATTAATATTGCTGCTACTACCGCTATGCAGGCAATAGATCCGGTAGGACGAGAAAAAGCATTAAAAGCCGGTGCCAATGTTATTATGCCAAACTTAACTCCTGTAAAATATCGTGAAGGTTATTTACTATACGAAGATAAGCCATGTACCGACGAAGAAGCAGAACATTGTCTGAATTGTTTAGAAAGCAGTATTAGAATGGCAGGAGATGATATTGGATATGGTAAGTGGGGAGATTCTAAGCACTATTTTAATCGAATTAATAAATCAAAATAAATTGTTTGTATATTTGAATGTGAATATTCCAATAATTCGTAATGATTAAAGCATTAAAAAAAGTATTTAAGTTCTATTATGAAGGCTTTAGAGATATGCCTCGTTGGGGTAAAACTCTGTGGACGATTATTATCCTTAAAGGACTATTAGTATTTGTACTTGTTAAGTTTATTTTCTTTCCAAATTATCTAAAAACAAACTTTGATTCAGATTCCGAAAGAAGCGAATATGTATTGGATCAACTAACAAAATTTTCAGAATATGATGACACTATTAAACATTGATCCGTCTTTAGTTGATTGGTCGCGGGCTCAATTTGCCCTTACTGCAATGTATCACTGGATATTTGTCCCTATTACACTTGGGATATTATTTATTATTGCAATAATGGAAACCAGATACGTAAAAACTGGCGACCCCGAATGGAAGAGAATTACAAAATTTTGGATGAAATTATTCGGAGTTAATTTCGCAATTGGCGTAGCAACAGGGATTATCCTTGAATTTGAATTCGGAACTAATTGGTCTAACTACTCGTGGTTTGTAGGAGATATTTTTGGAGCACCTCTAGCTATCGAAGGAATTATGGCTTTTTTCCTTGAATCAACTTTTATTGCAATAATGTTTTTCGGGTGGAATAAAGTAAGTAAAAAAATGCACCTTACTGCAACTTGGCTAACAGCACTTGGAGCTAATTTGTCGGCTTTATGGATACTTGTTGCAAACGGTTGGATGCAATATCCTGTAGGAATGGCATTTAATCCTGAAACAGCTCGTAACGAGATGCTTAACTTTTGGGACGTTTTTCTATCGCCGGTTGCAGTTAACAAATTCTTACATACAATAACCAGCGGATATGTTGTTGCTGCTATTTTCGTTATAGGTGTTAGCAGCTATTTCTTATTACGAAAAAGAGAAGTTTTACTAGCTAAACGCAGTATAATTATTTCAGGCGTATTTGGACTTATGGCAATATTTGCTGTAATATTTACCGGTCATGGTTCGGCAGTGCAAGTTGCTCAAAAACAACCAATGAAACTTGCCGCCATGGAAGGTTTATATAAAGGTGGTGAAAGTGCCGAATTAATTGGAATTGGAATACTTAACCCTAAAAAAGATGTTAATAACCAAGAAAAACCATTCTTATTCAAAATTGGTTTTAAAGGAGTGCTTTCATATCTTATAAATTTTGATAAAAACTCATTTGTTGCTGGTGTCGAAGACCTTGTGCATGGAAATCCCGAATTTGGAATACTTCCCGCACAAGAACGCATTAATAGAGGTAAATTAGCAATACACTCACTTAAAGAGTATAAAAAAGCTTTAAAACACGAAGACAAAACAAGTGCTAATATGCATTTAAAAACATTTGAAAAAAACTTTGAGCATTTAGGTTACGGATACCTCGAAAAACCTGAAGATATTGTTCCTAATGTTTCACTGGTTTTTTATAGTTTTCATATTATGGTAATATTCGGAACCTTTTTCGTACTCGTATTTGCTGTATTTCTATGGTTAAGCATGACAAACAAGATTGATAAGTTGAAATGGGGTAAGCCTCTATTTATTCTTGGTATTATTACAATTCCAATGAGTTTTATTTCTTCCGAATTAGGATGGGTAGTTGCAGAGGTAGGACGTCAACCTTGGGTAGTACAGGATTTATTAACAGTATCTGCAGGCGTTACCGATATTAGCTCAGCTTCTGTTCAAACTACATTCTGGATATTTGCATTTATATTTACTGCTCTTCTAATTGCTGAAGTAAGCATTATGACAAGAATGATTAAAACAGGTCCTAAAACTAAAGAAGGAGGAAACAAATAATGATAAACGAAATTTCTCTGCTGTTTTTTCAGCAATATTGGTGGTTAATCGTTTCAGTTCTTGGAGCAGCACTTGTATTTCTTTTATTTGTGCAGGGCGGACAAACTTTAATATATCAAATCGGAAAAACAGAAACAGAACGAAACATAATTGTAAACACGCTAGGTCGTAAATGGGAATTCACTTTTACAACTTTAGTTACTTTTGGAGGTGCTTTTTTCGCATCTTTTCCCCTATTCTACTCTTCAAGTTTTGGCGGAGCTTACTGGCTTTGGATAACTATTCTTCTTGCATTTACTATTCAAGCAGTTAGTTACGAATTTAGGTCAAAACCAAATAATGTTTTAGGGAAAAAAACATTTGAAATAATGCTGTTTATTAATGGCTTGTTTGGCACAGTTTTACTTGGAGTAGTTGTTGGAACTCTATTCAATGGCGTTCCATTTGAACTCGATTCTCTTAATAGAGTTTCGTGGCATGGATCGGCTCGTGGACTCGAAGCTATTTTAAATTTGCATAATTTATCATTAGGGCTAACCGTATTCTTCCTAGCAAGAATTCTTGCAATTTTGTATTTTATCAATAGCATAGAACAAATAGACATCCTTAAAAGGTCAAAAAAGCATTTGATTTATAATACAATCCCTTTTATAGTGTTTTTTCTGAGTTTTGTTATTTATTTACTTATTAAAGATGGTTTTGCTGTTGACCCTACTTCAGGAATTGTTTCAATGCAATCTTTTAAATATTTGAATAATTTATTGCAAATGCCTGTATTAATTATAATTTTTGTTTTAGGTGTTGTAGGAGTTCTTTACGGTATTCTAAATTCCATTTTTTCAAAAAAGATATATGATAAAGGAATTTGGTTTGCAGGAATCGGAACATTTTTAGTAGTTCTGACTCTATTTCTTATTGCCGGATACAATAATACAGCATTTTATCCTTCTTTGCACAATATCAACGATTCATTAACTATACAAAATGCCAGTAGTAGCCTCTATACCCTAAAAACTATGAGTATAGTGTCGTTATTGGTGCCTTTTGTAATTGCATATATAGTGTTTGCATGGCGTTTAATCAATAAAAAGAAAATCACAGAAGACGAAATAAATGATAAAAATGAACATACTTATTAAATTTTAGAATAATGAAATATATTTCCGAAATAATCAGTTTATTAGCATGGCCTGTATTTATTGTTATAGCCGTATGGCTCTCGAATTTAGCAATCAACTATTTTCATAAACGATTAAAAAAAGACGGCGAAGAAGATATGTAATTTGTAACACCATGTTTTTGAGTTATCCTTTTACTAATTCTTTAAAGAGTTAGTGTGATATCTAATCACAACAATTATTAGAATAGAACTTCACTCAGGCTCATAATTACTCAAAGAAACATGGCTACATAGCCACACTATTTTTAAATAGTCCCCATCTGAGATTAACTAATATTCATGGCAACCGATTAACAATAAATTGATTGCATGAGCGTCATAAAATATAACATTCAAAATTTAAAAAGAGCAGAATCAAACATATTATTGATCCTGCTCTTAATTAACTAATAATTTGCGTTTTATAAACGTCCTTAGAAATGAATAAATACCGTTGAAATACCCCAATTGCTCCAATCACTATTTTTATTCATTATTGTAACTCTTGCTTTATATTCTAGTGTTTTAAAGCCACCGGGAATATCTTCTGTTGATAAAGCAAATTTGTAATTATTGTTTTCATCTGTTGAAAGCTCAGACACACCTGCTGATCCTTCCCATATCCAAGCACCATCGTCTAAATCAGCATAAAGCTCGATATAACTTGCACTATTAGAAACATCATTAACATGAACAAAAATAAGATTATTCTCTTGATCAGTACTAATTCCGGAAACTTGAGGTGCCGGTCTATCAATTGCATCAGGAATATTTGCTGTTACACCTGCATCAAGGCTTTGCATTTGTTCTCCTTCGGTTGTAATAGCAATAATGTAGTAAGTGTATTCCTCATCAAAATTAAATGTGATATCGTCATCAATATAATCGAAACTATTACTGTTGGTTACTGGCGAAATTTGATATTCTCCAATTTTTTCATTATTTCGATAAAATTCGAATTTATCAACTACATCTTTTGCACTTGATGCTCCAATGAAATACTCTAGTTTTATATGCTCAATATAAGCTTCTGACCCCTCGCCTGTAACTCTTGCACGTGCACTTACCCATGGCATCGCAGGATGAGCTGTAGCTATCTCAATGGTGTCGCTATACATACCATCAAAATTAATAAAGTATCTATAAGTTTTCCCATGAGTAGTCCTATTGTCAGTATAAGTTGTGTCTGATAAGTTACTTTTGATTTTTTCAAACTCTCCCCCGTCTTCTGACTGATAAACATCATAAGCATCTAAGCTTGTTATATGTTCTGCAGCTTCATTATTAAACGACAAAAAAATGGTTCTCCCATTATAGGTAGCAAGAGTAGCTGTTAAACCTCCGATTTTTCCAGTTATTTCCGGCTCGTCATCTTCATCATCGTCTTTATTACAACCTACAAATGTTACCGAACCTATCAGCAACAAACTCATCAAATACATCATCCACTTTTTCTTCATAATTTTTAAATTTAAATATTAAACCTATATTAAATATGAGCACAAATATATGTTTAAACTGCTTATGTAAATAAATATTTCTTATTTATTATTTTTAATTGAATAGATAATATATCTTACTAAAAATTTTAAATACTTAATTTTTATTGATTTATTTTTGAATAATAATGTTAATATTTAAAATAAATAGTTTAAATATGTTATACAGGTAAACAATTTTTTGCATATTTACATAATAAACAAACTAAATATCTATGATAGAGATTTTTAATTCGAAAACAAAAATAATTGCAACCTTAGGACCTGCTACAAGCAATAGAGAAATACTCCGAAAAATGATAATTGCGGGTCTTGATGTGTTTAGGCTTAATTTTTCTCATGGTGATTATGAAGAAAAAGTTAGAATTATTTCGTTAATACGTTCTATTGAAGAAGAGCTAAATGTATGTGTTGCTATTTTGGCTGATTTACAGGGACCAAAAATCCGTTTAGGTATGCTTCCTGCAAATGGAATAAAATTAGAAACCGGCAGTGAGGTAGTTTTTTCTACCTCCCAAGATTCATCAGATTCGTTTTTTATAAACTATGACAAATTTGCTGTAAATACAAAGCTGGGGGATTTAATTCTAATTGATGATGGTAAAATTAAATTAAAAGTTACCGAAACTAATAAAAAGGATATAGTTAAAGCTAAAGTAATTGTTGGCGGAGTTGCTCATTCTCGAAAAGGTGTAAATTTACCTGATACAATTATTGAACTTCCGAGTCTTACCGATAAAGATTTAAATGATATGCAATTCATTGTAAATAATGATATTGATTGGGTAGCTCTATCCTTTGTTAGATCAAGCGAGGACATCATAAATCTAAAGAAATTAATACGCAATAATAATGCAGATTTAAATATAATTGCCAAAATAGAAAAGCCCGAAGCTGTAAAGAATATAGATTCTATTATTTTAGAAACTGACGGAATAATGATAGCACGAGGAGATTTGGGTGTAGAAGTTGATTTTTGCCAGGTTCCCACAATTCAAAAAAACATTATTACAAAATGCATATCAGCAGCAAAACCTGTAATTATTGCAACTCAAATGCTTGAAAGCATGATACAAAATTTTGCTCCTACTAGAGCTGAGGCTAACGATGTTGCTAATGCAGTTTTAGATGGTGCTGATACATTAATGCTTAGTGGAGAAACATCTGTAGGTGCTTATCCTGTAGAAAGCATTGAAGCAATGGAACGCATAATTGAATATACAGAAGCAAACAATACTATTTATCACAGAAATCAAAAACCTGGAGTTTTTTCCGAAGATTATTTACCCGACAGTGTTTGTTATAATGCAAGTTTAATGGCAGAACAAACAAAAGCAAAAGCAATTGTAACATTTACTTATTCGGGATATACAGCATTTCGATTGTCGAGTCATCGCCCTAAAGCAGAGATATATGCGTTTACCGGTAATGATAAGTTATTGCGTAAATTACCATTGATTTGGGGTGTAATTAAAACATTCCATATTCCTAATTTCGATAATATTGATAAGGCTATCAATTATTCTATTGAAGTTTTAAAATCTAAAAAAGTTTTAAAAACAGGCGACTTAGTAGTACATATTGGGAGTACTCCCATTTTGGCTCGCGACCGAACTAATATGATTAAACTTACAATTGTAGATTAATAAGTAAAAGTCTCCCGAATATTTTGTTCACGATGCCATAAATCAACAGTAATATTCGGTACAGAACTAAGCATTTTTGCTAAATTATCGGCACAATAAACACTTCGATGTTGCCCTCCTGTGCAACCAAAATTGATCATTAAATTGCTAAACTGCCGTTCTTTGTAATTTAGTATTGTGGGTTTAAGAATTTCAAATGTTCTTTTCACAAATTCCTTAATATTTGATTTTTCTTCTAAGAACTTGATTACATCTTGGTTTCTTCCGGTAAGTTCTCGATATTCCTCAATTCTTCCAGGATTATATATCCCCCTACAATCAAAAACAAATCCTCCGCCATTGCCAGACAAATCGATAGGAATCCCTTTTTTGTAAGAAAAACTCGTAATGCAGATTTTTAAACCCTTAAGCTTTGATTCAGAATTATTTTGAAATGCTTTAAGCTCCAATATTTGCGTACAAATATCCTTTAATACAGGGTATTTGTCTAATACATCCGTTTGGTATAGTAAAAATTTCAGATTATTAAGTGCATATGGGATACTTTGAATAAAGTGAGGCTTATTTTCGATTAAACCTCTAAAACCATATGCGCCAAGTGTTTGAAGTACCCTTATAAGAACAAATCCAAAATAATGTTGTGTAAATAACTCTGTGTTGATAGTTATATGTTTGCTTACACAATTTAAATAATGCCTGTATAGCTTAATTCGTATTTCTTCGGGTAATGCTGCCTTAGCTTGAAACAATAAAGAAGCAATATCGTATTGTAATGGTCCTTTTCTTCCTCCTTGATAATCAATAAAGTAAGGCTCATTATTAAAAATCATAATATTGCGAGCCTGAAAGTCTCTAAACATAAAGTATTTAGCACCAGCTACCTCAAGTTCAGATGTAAGTTTTTCTACATCGTCTTGTAGTTCTTGTTCGTTGAATTCTATTCCATTTGTTTTGATAAAATAATACTTAAAATAGTTGAGATCGTATTTCATAGAACGTTTACCAAACACTTTTGAAGGGAATGCATAGTTATAATCTAAACCGTCAGAAGCAACTATTTGCATATATGCAAGATGCTCAATACTTTTTAAATAATAATTGATAATTTCAGTTTGAGGAATCTCATAATCATTACGATTATCTGTTAATAAATCAAACAAATTTACATTACCAATATCTTGTTGTAGGTATGCTCGTTCATCTGCCGAAACTAAGTAAATCTCAGGAACATTAACTCCTTTATTTCTAAAATGCCGACTAAAATAAATAAATGCTTGGTTTTCTGCTACATTGTCGTTTACTACACCAATTACCGATGTTTTGTTGCAAGTAATTCTGAAATACCTCCTATTAGAACCTGCCTGTTTAAGAGGCTTTACTGCATAAGAGTTTTTACCACACCATTTCTTTATTAATAATTCAAGAATTTCCATATTATTGTTTTAGTTTCACTAAAGATAAAAATGAAAAAGGGGATTACAAGTATTTATATTGAGAATTTTACACTTATTATTGTTAACACATTAATTATAAATAATCCCTGCCGAATGATCTTTTGAAGCACCTGTAACAGAGGCCAAAACATTTATTTCATTATTAAGCTTAAGATAGGCTAAAAAAGCAAATATTAAGGCTTCTTTATAATTAATTAGGTTTTTATCAGGAATTATAATATTTGCATTACTATATTTATTTATTAGCTCCATTAAAAAGCTATTATATACCCCACCTCCCGTAAATAATACTTTAGTAGAAGGACTAATATTAGTTGATATTTGTATGGCAATATGTTCATATAAAGTTCTTAAAACATCACGTATTGGGATATTATCATAAATTAAACTTAATACTTCTTTCTCTACCCATTCTCGTCCTAAACTTTTAGGGTATGACTTTTTATAATAATCTAAATCATTCAGTTTTTTCAAGAGCTGAATATTTATCTCTCCTGTTCTACCGATTTTCCCATTTTCGTCATAATCTAAACCTTTCTTTTTAGCAAAGTAATTTATTAAAATATTAACAGGACAAATATCGTAAGCGACTCGTAAACCAGAACTATTATCAAATGATATATTAGAAAACCCTCCCAGATTAATGCACATATCATATTTTTGAAATAATAATTTATCGCCGATTGGAACCAATGGAGCTCCTTGTCCACCTAATGCAACATCATATTCCCTAAAATTACATACTACAGGGATTTTTAATTTTGAGGCAATATGTGCCCCACTGCCAATTTGTACGGTAATCCCATTTATTGGTTGGTGAAAAATAGTATGTCCATGCGATCCTACAGCCAAATTGCTATTGTATGTATTTCCAATAAAATCGGCTATTCTATCTCCGATAAAATTTCCATAATCGGCATTTAGCCGGCAAAAATCGCTAGCACTCATCGATGCAGCATTCTTCAATCTATTTCTCCATTCGCTTGAATATTCTATAGTTTCAGCTTGCAGTATATCAAAATTATAATGCTCATTGATTTTTGAAAATTTACATAGAGCTATATCTAAACCATCTAGAGATGTTCCCGACATTATTCCAATAATTTTATTAATCATACAATTATTCTTTTTAATTAGCTGTTATTCTGCATATTACATCATATTTGACTACAAATTAGAATAATTTTATTTATTTTTTTCTAATAAAAAACATAAAATTTTTAAAGTATCAAACATAAAAGTAGCAAATTAAAAAACATTTTTATAATTTAGCGCAAAACTAAGATTAAGCAAGTATGAAAATAATTATTGTTCCTCTCGACTTCTCACCTGAAAGCCTTCAGGGATTGGATTTAGCAATTGTTTATGCCAATGCCTTTAAAGCTAATCTGCAATTAGTGCATGTAATCAAGAATTATGATTCTGCCACAAAGCGGAAAAGCAAAACAGAATGGGCAATGGAAAAACTTGAAGATATTTTAAGAAATTATAGAGATAAGTTATTTCAGGATTGTGAATTTTCGTACAAAGTACGTGAAGGAAAAATTAGTGATGGAGTAGTTGGACAGGCAGAAGCTTTTGATGATAGCATGGTTATTTGCTCTACACACGGTGAATCTGGTTTTACAAACTTATTTATGGGGAGTAATGCTTACCGTATAATTCAGGCAACTCGGCGTCCTGTTTTATCTATCACAGCCGATAAGTTTAATAATGATGTAAAAACAATTGTAATGCCTATTGACATTACTAAAGAAACACGCGAAAAAGTTCCTTTGGTAGCTCATATTGCAAAAACTTTTGGGGCAACTGTACATATAGTAAAGGTTACTAGCTCAACTAACGAAGGCATTCATAATAAGCTTAGATTATATAGTCGTCAGGTAAGACATTATTTTGATGAACAAGGCGTAAAATGGGAAAAGAGTTTGTTAGTTGGCGATAATATTACCGATATTACGATTGATTATGCAGAAACAGTAGAGGCTGATTTAATTGCAATTATGACCGAACAAACATCTACTTTAGCAAATATGCTTTTGGGTTCTTATGCACAACAAATGTTGCATAGTTCTCCCATTCCGGTATTAAGTGTAACCCCCAAAGGTTTGTATCATACTTTTGGTTTTGATGCTGCCGGATAGATTGTAAAAATAAAAAATACTTAACTAAAAAGCCTGTCTCCGAAGACAGGCTTTTTTATGATTAATGAAAAAGAGAACATAATAGAATTTACATTCTTTTTTTACAAATATTTATTATAAGCTATAAATTATCAATATCTTTCAATAGAGCTGCTGATAATACTTGTTTTTTCTTTATTATTTTTACATACATACTCATTTCGGCTAGATGCTCAAGAACTTCCATTCTATCAAAGGCTTGAAATAAATTTTCTCCTGTACATAAAGCACCATGATTTGCCAGTAATACTACATTATGATTTTCGGTATGTTTAGCAGCTTCTGAAGCAAGTTTTACAGAGCCCATGATCTCATATTTTGCTTTAGCAATTTTTCCCAGTATATATCTGGCTTCTCCTGTGAGATTATTCATAAGCGAATTTTCGCTACAAGCCCATGCACTAGCTTTTGGCGGATGAGCATGAATAATTGCTTTAATGTTACTATTGCTCTGATATACAGCCATGTGGAGCGATGTTTCCATACTAGGTTTTAAGTCAGGAGTTAAGTTTTTCCACACAGGTGATATTACACAAATATCTTTAGCTTCAATTCTAGCTTTATCTATTTGGGATGGTGTTATAAGAATATGCCCATCTTCGGTACGCATGCTAACATTACCACCACTACACGATGTTAGATTCTGTTCGTAAAGTCTTCGCATCCAATATGCTACTTCTTGTTTTTCTTTATTGAATTCCATTTTTAATAATTGTTTTGATTTCTAATGTATTTGCTTTAATTATCCCTTTATTAGTAATTATTCCTGTAATAAGTTCTGCCGGTGTAATATCAAAAGCAGGATTATAAGCATTTGAATCAGGGAATGCTGTATATACCTCATGCCAATTACCTTCAGCATCTTTACCTTTTGCTAATTTAACTTCGTTTTGGTCTCGCAATTCAATCTCAATTTCATTTCCATTTGCAAGACTTAAATCAAATGTACTAATTGGGGCAGCTATGTAAAACGGTATCCCAAAATAATTTGCTGCTAATGCTCTACTAAGTGTTCCAATTTTATTTGCAGTATCACCGTTGGCGACGATTCTGTCGGCTCCGGTAATTATCATATCTACTTCTTTATTCTTCATTAAAAATGCAGCAACATTATCCGAAATTATTTTATGCTCTATATCGTTATGGTAAAGTTCCCATGCAGTAAGCCTTGCTCCTTGGTTGCGTGGTCTGGTTTCGTCAACCCATACAAAAGGATTTTTACCGGCTTCTTTTGCTGCATATATTGGAGATAATGCACTGCCATAATCCTGTAATGCCAACCATCCTGCGTTGCAGTGTGTTAATATTTTCATATTTTGCTTAATTAGAGAATTACCGTATTCTCCAATTTTTTTCCCGTCATTTGCACATTCGTCGGCAATATTTTGAGCTATTCTTAAGGCATTTTCTACAGATATTAAGGCTGCATTGTAAACATTTTCTACGGCATAGAATAAATTTTGTGCAGTAGGTCTTGTGTTTTCGATTCTCAATTTTGCTTGCATCAAATAATCATTTGCAGATTGCTTTGTTGCTTCAATTGTTGCTTGAGCCATAGCAAAAGCTGCTGCTGCTCCAATTGAGCCTGCTCCCCGTGTTATCATATCTTTAATTGCAACACATGTCTCTTTATGTGTCTTGCAATTAAACACTTCAAATTCAAAGGGAAGTTTGTTTTGATTAATCATGCAAACAACATTGCCCTCCATCCATACTGCTCTATACCATTTGCCGTTTACTTTCATTATCCTTAACTGATATTATTGTTTTTCGGTTGTTTATTATCTTTTATTATTACTGTTAAAATAAACAAGATTACAACTGCGGCTACAAAAATCACAAAAAGAGACATTATAGATTTTCGCACAACATGCTCAAAATCTATAACTTCCCATATTCCTAGTATCGCTAATGCTGTGAGCAAAAACACAATACCTACCAGTAAGTATCCTGATATTTTTCTAAATGCACTCATAGAAAAACTATTAAGTTTATGAACTTCATAAAATTAACTCATTTTTTTCAAATTTATTGTTAATAAATGTTTAATAGAAGTTAAAAACCGTTAAACAATCATTTTATATAATTATTGCGTTTTATGTTTTTAATGGGATTTGAATAAATTCCTAAATAAATGCTTTTAATATCTGATTTATTTCCCTCAATTTTATTTATTGTATTTTCCATTCTATCAACAAAACTTTCCAAATCAGATTTTGTGTATTTTTTATTCAAATACTCCGTTGAATTATTTTCAATATCGAAAGCAATATAATTTGTTTTCCAGAATTTGTAATTTGTGTGTATCCTAGTGTTAATTAAATTAGTTATATAATTATACATTTCATGTTTATCCATGTTTTTTAACCCAACAAGTTCTTCGTCTTTTAGGGGTTGTGTAATCTCAATATGAACATTGCCTTTAAATTGTGTAATGCCAGTAAGAATACTATTTAAATCTTCGCCGGGAGCTTTTACATATTTTTGAGTTCTTGACACATAAAGTTCTTTGAGCTTTGCAGCATCGCAAGTTTCCCATTCATACGAAATTACCATAGGTGCAATATTTAATTCTAAAATGTTCTCATTCAGCACTTTATCGCTGCTCATTGCAAACATTTTAATTATACCTTGGTCCGTTTTATCATTTCCATCTTTTGTTCTACCATTTCTTTGAGCAATCCAAATAGATTCATTTTTTTCAGTAATTGCGTGCCTTATATACTGTGATAATCTTAAAGAATTTTTATAAAAATCTCGAGGAGTTCCTCCCCTAATAACTTTAAACATTTTATTTGATTTCCCAATATCTACAACAAAATCCGAAACCATTAAATTACTACCAAAAGTAATTTCGGAGGTATTAAAACCATTCTCGTCAAGTGCAATTTGCAATAATGCAGAATCTAAGAGAATATCCCTATGATTTGAGATAAAAATATATGCTCTATCTTTTTCCAAATTCTCGAAACCATTAAAGGAAAAATTTGTTATTGATTTTTTAATGATTTTATTTATAGCATGATGCATTACCTGCTTTTGGAATTCTCTGATTGTCGTAATATTCCTGAGCATATTTTTCAAATCAGCAATTTGTACATCAGGATACAAAAAATCGGCTACTTTAGAAATTAATGGGTTATCAGCTATTCTTTGCATAGCAGAATTAATTTCATCATCGTGGTATGGCCTTAGGTCGTCAAAATTATCTCTATTCATGGTTAGTAATATTACGTTTATCAATAAATTTTACAGGTTTTCGTTTAATTTCAGGTGCACATATTTTAAGTATTTCCTTTTCTGTCATTGTTTTAACATTTGGAGCAACCCTAAGCTTTGCTCTAAATCTATCTTTCAATTCTTTTTTGAATACATTTTCGTTTAATGATTCCTTATTGCTTTTTTGAACAATAATATCAATATCATCATTTCCGTTATCATCAGTTTTTACTTCAACAAAATAATGGTCAATATACTCAATATTATCGAGAACATCAAAAATTGCAGCAGGATATAATGTTGTGCCTTTATATTTTATCATTTGATTTTTTCGTCCAATAATAGGACCTATACGCTTTGAAGTACGTCCACAACTACATGGTTCGTTATAGAATTTTGCAATATCTCCGGTTTTAAATCTGAGCAAAGGCATTGCCTCCACTCCTATTGTTGTAATAACAAGTTCGCCTTCTTCACCTTCTTTCACAGGGTTTCCATTCTCGTCTATTAATTCTGTTATAATTAACTCGGGATGATGATGTCCGCCTTTTCCTGCCGAGCATTCAGTAAAACTGGTTGCCATTTCGGTAGAGGCATATGTTGAATATAGTTCAATGTCCCACTTCTCCTTAATTTTTCGTCCAAGCAGGTTTAATGAAAAATCTTGTTCTCTCAGATTTTCGCCTATACAAACAGCTTTTTTAATGCTAGTATTTTTATAATCAATTCCGTTTTCTTCGGCATATTTAATAATTTTAAGAATAAATGAAGGGACTACAACAATTGTGTCTGGAGAAATACGCATTATGCTGTCCCATTGTAATTCGGGTATTCCATTGCCAACTCTAATAATACTTGCACCAAGTTTTCTTATACCCAAAAAATATGCTAATCCTGCCATAAATCTTTTGTCTATAGTAGTCATTAGTTGGTATATATCGCCAGGTTTTCCATTGGCACATGCAAAAGATATTGCTTCGTTGTAGGCTAACCGGTCAAGGTCTTTATCTGTCATTGCAAATGTTACCGGATCGCCTAAGGTTCCCGAAGTAGTTATGTAATCTACAATCTTTTCTTTTTCAACACAATAAAAATCTGCATTATTTGTCTGTAAATCTGATTTATCGGTAAAAGGGATGTGTGTTAAGTCTTCAAGAGTTTTTATTCTATTAATATTAATTTTATTGTTAGAAAAAAGTCTTTTATAATAAGTAGAGCGTTCATTAAGATATTCTAATACCTTGGGAAGCTGTCTTTCTTGATATTTTTTAATTACCGTTAAACTCTCTTTTTCTATTTCGGGTATAAGTTTATTAATAGTATTCATTTATTTATTTATTAACTAATATTCCTAATTTGAAAAACCATTCAACTAAATCTTTTTTAAATTCATTAACAATATCTTTGTTGTTTTTAAGTCCAAAGCCATGACCTCCCACTTTGTATAAAACTAAATCGACAAGACCATTCAAAGATTTAAGGTGTGAATATAAGTAATAGCTATTTTTATAATCTACAACATTATCGTCTTTACAATGTATAATAAGCATTGGAGAGATGTTCTTGTGTATATTTTCTGCTAACGAAAATTTATCGATTAATTGCTTTTTGGGATTTTTTCCTAGTAAGTTTTTACGAGAACGTTTGTGTACTAAACTATCTTGCATAGATACTACAGGATACACTAGAACTGAAAAATCAGGTTTAAGAGATACATTTGGGAAAATGCCTAATTCTTCTAAATAGTTTGTTTCATAGTAAATTGAAGCTATACCCACTAAATGTCCACCAGCAGAAAAGCCCATTAATCCGATTGAATTTGGGTTTATTTCATATTTATTGGGATTTTCTCTCAGTACTTGAATCGTTCTTTGCAAATCTTGTATCATTGCAGGGTGTCTCCATCCCTTTACTCCAACTCTATATTGCAAAACAAATGCATTAAATCCTAAGGTATTTAACCACTTAGCAACTTCAAACCCTTCGTGTTTCATGCCTAAATGGTGATAGCTACCTCCCGGACAAATAATAATTGCTTTATGATTATTAAAAGATGAATCTGCTTTAAAAACATGGAGCTTAGCTTTAAAGTCAACTACAGAATCAACTTCACTCCAAATATTGAATGAATCACTATTAGCTGTTAAACAAAAACTAAATGCAAGCAAAATTCTTACAAATATATATCGTTTCATTTCTTTTGGTTTAAATACAAATTACAAACATACTTGTGGAGGTTTAGTCTAGTAATTCTTTTAAATCATCAGCAGATACTTCGATATAAGAAGGGTTTGAAATGTTTCCATCTTCGATATCAAAACTAACTTGATAGTTTTTTTCTGAATAAAAGCTTAGTTTTGAGTTTGTTTCGGGATTTCTTTCGATATAAATCAATTTCTCTGGTTCTATGGCATATTTTTCACAAATTTGTTTTGCAAGCGATACTGTTACGTCTGTAATAGAAGTACCTGAGTTTTCTTTATACAGTTCAGTAACAATTACTACTGTTTTATCTTTTTTGTGATATATTTTTAGACCGCATTTTGAAGGCATATCCCACAAGCCTTTAAAATCAAAAATTATATCAACATCTTTCTTTTGAATTTTCATTGCTATTAATCAATTCTATTTCTTACAACTTTTTTTCCGAATGAATGGTTTGCTAAGTCTCTGTTTCGTGGTTTATATGTATTATCCTGCATTTCTCTAAGCACAACTTTTGTAAAGAGCTTGAACATTTTTTGTTCTTGAGTTTCATCTTTATAAAACATATCCCATGCATATCGATATAATTCATGTAATCTTTCGGGGCTCATTTGTGCAGGCTGATAAACAACTGTATCGGCATTATAATTATCCCAATTTGTATCAAAAATACGATTTTGTCTTTTAAAATCGTCATATACTTTAGTATGTGGAAATGGAGTAAGCACAGTAAACTCTGCTAAATCCAAATCAATTTCAAGCAAGAAATCGATTAGTCGTTTAATATCATCTTCGCTTTGATTATCAAGTCCTAGTAATATTGTACCTTCTACTCCAATGCCATAATCGTGGTATCGTTTTATTCTTTCTTTTATATAATCTGATGTATCGAAAACAGCTTGATAGACATACCATGCTCCGGCTTGTGCAGCTAAATCCAGAACTTTTGGATTATCTTCGATTGTGTGGCTTATCCATTTTTTCTTCATCGGTATCATATTTCGGAATAAGTCCATTTCCCATTCGGTGCTTTGAGCTAAAGAGTTATCAACTATAAAAAGTCTATTGTTTTCAATAGTTTCAAGTTCTTCAAGCACTTTATCTATAGGTCTAGGTCTAAATTCTCTACCGCCAAGAAAAGCTACGGCACATGGATAGCAATTAAATCTACACCCTCTTGAAGCGTGAAATAAGTCAACCATTTGCACACCCTTATGATTGTAAAGTTCGCGTTTAAGAATATCACGTCTTGCCGGTCCTACTATTTCAATCGGGGGGCGATTGTTCATGTGGTTATAAACTTTTTTAAGGGAATTATTTTTAAAATCCGTAAAAACCTCTTCCATTTTACCTTCGCTTTCGCCTAGAAATATAGAATCTGCATATTGCAGAGTTTCTTCGGCATGTAGCATAGTAGAAATTCCACCGAAAATTACTTTTATACCTCTTTTACGATACTCCTCAGCAATTGCCCAACCTCTTTTTACCTGTGTGCTCAGCATCATTGAGATTCCAACAAAATCACAGTCTTCGTCAAAGTTTATTTCTTCGACATTTTCGTCAACAAAAGAAACATCAACGTATGATGGTAGCGAAGCTGCCATTACAACAGGCCCGTGAGGTGGTAAAGTAAATGTTGTTTGCCCTTCAAGTTTCTTCCATTTTGGATATATTAGTTTAAATATCATATTACTTATATTAAATTATTCTACAAAATTAGCTTGATTTATCTTATTTACAATATTTTCTACTCCTAATAATACACCTGCTGTTATTATAGAGCCTAAAGGTACTCCCATAATTCCATGCAAATTTATGTTTTGACCTGTTAATAAAAGGTTCTCAATTTTTGTGCGTGGCAATACTTGCGACTTTACAATATCAGAGCTTTCTTTTTTATATCCGTATAATGAGCCTTCTTTTGAACCTAAATAATCCCTAATTGTTAAAGGCGTAGAAGAAAAAACATCTTTTATCGAATTTTTAAACTCAGGGAATACTTCGGAAATCTTTTCGATTAGCTTATCCTGATACATTTTTTTAAAATCATAATAAGACTGATCTCGATTACCCAAAACAGTATGTTCCCATTTTTTTACTTTATCAAAATTCATCATACAATTTATAATAGCTTTGCTTGCAAATGCACCTTGATTTTTTTCGGGGGGTGTAATTAACATAAAGCCCGGAGGAAAAGTTTCGTCAGTATAATCAACAGCACCCCAAACATTACTATAATCATTAAAATAATAATACACGCTATTAAGATACTTAAAACTTTTTGGTTTAAAACTTACAAACATTGTAAAAACAGAATATGTATTCTTTATAGATTTCAATCTCTCTCTATATGATCGCTGTACTTGTTTTTGGTCAATCATTTTAAGTAAATTAGAAGGATGTATTCCTGAAATATAACAATCGGATTCAAAGCTACGATTATCTTCAGTTACAACATTTAAAACTTTTTTATTTTCAACATTTACTTTAACTACCTTAGCCGAAGTATAGACCCTGCCTCCTTTGCTCTCAATAAACTTTACCATTGCATCTGCAAGTTGCTGACTACCATCAATAAACCGAGAAGCTCCCTCAATATAAAACTTTGTAATTAAAGCATGTAAGAATATTGGAGTGTTATATTTTTCGCCGGCATATAAACAATTATTATAAGCAAGAATTGATTGTAATTTAATATCGTTTACATATTGTTCTATATACGTTCCTACAGGCGTTAAAAACTTCTGATCGAAATACCATAAATTTTTACTATCTGTTTTAAGATTATATAGAGGGAAAGCATCTGTAATTTTATATAGGTCATCTATATAGGCTTGAATATTTTCAAGTTCTTCAGGGAATTTTTCAGATAAAATCTTAATATAATTATCTTTCCCTATACCCATTTTAATAATACTATTGTCGCTTCCTATATGAACAATATCAAAACCGTTAGTATCAAGGTTTTTAATTTTTAAATGTTCCTCAATATTAAGATATTTAAATATTTTATTTAAAACACCTCCTTCTTGAAAGCCACTAATGTAATGTATTCCGGTTTCGAACATTACACCATTTTTATGAAAACAATGCAATCCTCCGCCAATAATATAATGTTGTTCCAGAATAGTGATTTTATAATCTTCTTTTGCAAGAAGACAAGCTGTAACAAGCCCACCTATTCCGCCACCAATAATTAAACATGATTTACTCATCCGCCATTTTTAATTTGTTTTATTAAATAGTTCATCCCCAAATATTCTGCACAAGTAATTAATGCACCAATAGTTACACCAAGTATTCCATGCGAATTTATATTTTGTCCGGTCATAAATAAATTTGGAATTTTAGTTTTTTGTGATACTAATGATTGTATCGGAGAATTCTTATCTCTTAATATTCCATACATAGAACCATCTTTTGTGGCGGTATAATCACGATAAGTTAGTGGCGATGAGCAAGTATATGATTCTATATTTGAATTTATGCCTGGGAATTTTTTTTCTAATTCATTTAGTAATATTTTTGATTTATTTATTTTAAATTCTTTGTAATCATTGCCTCGATTTTTAACGAATGTATGTTTCCATTTTTCTACTTCCTCGAAACGCATATAGGCTATTAATACAGCACTTGTGGCATAGTTTGAGTTATCTTTGGGTGCTTGATGCATAAATAAAAAATTACAAGGCCAATTTTCAAGATTATAGTTTTCGCATCCCCAAACATCGGGTGTGTTATAATGATAAAAGTTTGTATTATAATATTTTACAGTATTAGGTTTGAATTTAATGTAAATAGTAAAATTTGAAATTGTGTTATTGAGACTTGTAATTCTTTGTCGATAAGCATTACGAATAAGATGTGTATCCAACATTCTTAATATTTCGTAAGGATGCATATTTGAAATAAAACTATTTCCTTCGAGAATTTCACCATTTTTAAGACATACTGAAACTGCTTTTTCTGTATTGCAATTAATCTTTACCACTTCGGAATTAGTTAATACCTTACCACCAAAACCAATTATCGATTTGTATAATGATTTAGAAATACTATCGCTTCCTCCTACAATTCTATAGGCACTATTTATATAAAACTTTTGAATAAGTGCATGAATATATAAAGGTGTAATGTTTTTTATTCCACCATACAAAGGTAGGTTTCCGGCTAATACTTTACGAAGTTCTGTATTAGTTGTGATTGAATCAATAAATTCGTTAACACTTAATTTTATGGAATCAATATGTAGCAAAACCTGACTATTAATCTCATTCAAATTATATAGCGGGGATTTACTTGCTATTAAATTAATTTTATTGATATAGTTTTTAATGTTTTCCCTTTCGTTTGGAAAATACCCCGACATTTTATCGATGAATCGGTCAAAACCCATCGCATAGTCATAAGTTTTATCTATAATCGAAATAGTATCGTATGCTTCTGTATCTAATTTACGCAAATTAACATCGTTGAGTAATGAGAAATATTTAAAAAACCTGTAAAGTATCTGCCCATCTTCTAAACTTCCGATATAATGCATTCCAGTATCAAACTTTTCGCCGGCATAAGTAAAAGTCTGTAAACAACCTCCAATTTGGTTGTTTTTTTCAAGAACTAATACTTTCATCCCATTTTTGCTAAGTATATACGCACTTAACAATCCACCAAGTCCTGAACCAATAATTATTACATCGTACTTATTCATTTACCGCTCTAATTACTATATTAAAATTTTTACAATTCACTATTTTAATCTTGTCTGAAATTAAAACATTTATATCTGAGATATCGCTTATCATATAAACAGTTGATGCATAGTACTTCACACAATACTCTTCAAATTCTTTTATATCTGTATTCTGCAATACGATAGCATTATAATCTTGAATAATTTCAGATTCATTATAATCAATATAAGTAAGATTTTTTGGTATCGAGATACAATTTCTGGCAATATCAAGTTTATCAATGCTTTTATCAGAAGCAATAATCAGCAAATCTTTTTTAACTAATGCACAAATTAAGCTAAATACTCCATAATTACAATTTGGAATCAAAACCTGTCCTTTATTGGGTAATATATTGATTATCGGCTCAAAATTATTATACTTTTTTAAAATTTGTCTTGTTTCCCACTCTATTATGGGACCTTTATAAATGTAATTATGTATTACAAGGCTCTTATAATATGAAGCCGTTTCGTTAATATTTGCAAGTTTCTTATACTCTTTTTTATAGAGCTTACGAATATTTTTTGAACGTTGGGAATAATCTTTACCAAAAGAAAAATCGTTAGGTTCAATTCTATCAAGAATTTGTACTGTTACCTTCCCTTTTCGTAAGAGCATTTCTTTTTTAGGTAAGGCATGTCCTATTCCGTGAGTTACAACTGGGATTATATCTAAATTAAACTTTTCTGCTAAATAGAATGCTCCTTTTTTAAACCTTAGAATAGAACAATCTTCGGAGCGGGTTCCTTCGGGAAATATCATAATTGAATAGCCGTCATCAATCAAAGCTTTAAGTTTATCAAGACTATTTTCAACTCCATTTGCCACAGGGTAGAAATCAGCGTATTTTACTAAACGTCCGTAAAATGGTGATTTCCAAACCCATTCGTTAGTAAGAATTACCACTTTAGGAGATAGAGATAAAATAAACATTAAATCTATATGCGATTGATGGTTGCTAATAATAATTCCGGGTTTAGAAAAATCTTCGTTTGCAGTATTTTTAAGTTCATATTCAACCATAGGAATATTATTGGCTACCAAAGTTGTTACGGCATTAATTGCTTTATGATACCTAAATTTATTTTTCTTCGTTTTTCCGCCAAAATTAAACAGAAAAAAACCATAAGTATTTAAGAAAAATGACCCTATTAAGAATACAATAAAACTATAAAGCGTAGCAAAGAAATTGATAAACGTAACCGGAATAAGTCGTTTTTTCCCATTTTTATTTGTAATAATACTAAAAAGCAATGGTGGGATAACAAAAGACATTAAAACTACCGAAAACATTCCGATAATTGTAACATCTGCTAAAGAACGCATTGCTGGATGCTTAGCGAATACTAAAGTTCCAATTCCGATAAACATTGTAATAGACGACAATGCAACGGCGGTTTTATAGGAAGTGAGAAGTTTTCGGCTTGTAGAATATTCGCTCATAGCACCTTCCATCATAAATATTGTGTAATCGTCTCCAAGTCCGAATATAAATGTGGCTAAAATAATATTTACAATATTAAAACTAATATTAAACACAGCCATAAGTCCAAGTATCCATAGCCAACTGATAAGCATAGGAAGAAAGGCTATTAAGCTTAACTCTAGTCTGCCAAAAGATAAAGTTAAAAACAATAACACCAAAAAGCTGCAGATATACAAAACTTTATTGAAATCGTTTTTCAGAGTATTTACTAGCGATTGAGCAATGCTACCAGAATCGAACACAAAGCTTTTATCTTTGGTTAAAACTTGCGAAACAATATCTGAATTTTCGGGGCTAACATTAAGCAATGTAATTACCATTGCTCTGTTTTCTTTTGTTATTAAATAATCTTTAAGGTAATTTTCTGTAATTATTTCGAAATACTCAACTTGCTCTATATTATAATCAGCATAAAGCATTTTTTTGAACTTATCGAAAGCCTCTTCTTTAAAACCAAGTTCCGTCCCTTGTTGCAGTAATAAATTCATTAATATATCTCTTCTATTATGCCAAAACTCATTCCATCGGTTTATTTTTTGTTCTTGCATTTTTGCCGAAGGCAAAAAAGAACCAATTCCTGCAACATTTGTAACAACTCCTTTATCTACTAAAGAATCTATTTGGGTTTTAAGCCCCTCGTATTGCTCAATTGCAGCATCAAGTCCAGTATCATCAGCAATTAGGTACATTGATTTTTCGCCCAAACTTGTAAAATTGCTTAATCTATTAAATGATTCTTTTTGATCTTTTGTCATATAGTTAATTTTATTCATTTCGCTTTCGAAACTCACATCGAAAGAAAAATAAATAAATAGTGGAGTTAAAACAGCAATTAACCACAAAACCCATTTGTTTTTATCTAACCTATAAGAAGATATTTTATCAATAAATTCTAGATGCTTATTGCTAAATTCTTTACCACTATTTGTAGTTATATGAGGCAAAAACACTATTACAAAAATTAGTGTACCTGTTAAAGTAAAAGCAGCAAACAAACCAAAATCCCTCATTGATTCTGCACTAATAAAGAGTAAACTTAAAAATGCACTTACAGTAGTAATGCTTCCTACTATCATTGGAGAGGCAATGTCTTTTAATACATTTTGGGGGTTAATACCATGTTTTGCATGAATTAAATAATGCAGGGAATAATTTAATGCAATACCAAAAATAATGGAACCTGCGCCAATAGCTATTGCAGAAATAGTTCCTTTAATAAAGAATAGTGCTGCCAAAGCCATAATTGCTCCAAACACCACAGGAACAGCTATTAGCAATATTGATTTTATGCTTCGGAAAAACCATAATAACAAGCTCAATATTAAAATTACAGCAATTATAATTGACAAATAGCTATCCCTTTTTATTCGTTTTGCATTGGTAACAGCAACATCTGCCGGACTAAAATATGTAATATCAATATCATAATTTCCAAGAACGTGATTAACAGATTTTTCAATACAGTTTACTAAGTCTTCGTTTAGATTTGTTTCACTCACAGGATTTTCTGAAGTTATGAACATAAAAAGGCAAGTTTCGTCTGAAGAAAAAATGTAATCGTTATAGAGATTATACTGTTTACTTACTTGCAAGCTTTTTAATCGAGACAGAGCCCCTGTAGTAAAGTGCAAGGGGTCTGCCATAATATGGTTTTTTAGCACCATTCCTGCAGGTGAAATAAGAAGCTTTTTATTATTTTCGAGAATTAAACTAATACTGTCGGGGTTTAAAATACTCTCAATATATTCGTAATCTGAATCTTCTAAATAGTAAACTGCATTTGAGGTTAAAAAATCTGTAAGTTCAAATATTTTTTGTTGGTCAATTTTATAAAACACTTCTTTAACAAGATTTTTATCAACAGTTATAGAATTTAAATAGGTAGCAAAACTATCGGCTGCTTCTATAAGCATATTTTTTGACTCATTGCTTACACTATCGTCGTAAGAAAACTTGATGATTGTTTTTTCTGCTATCCCAATATTTTTATAAACATAATTGATCCTCTCGTTACTCTCATCTGATGGCATAAAGCCAGCAATATCTTCTTCTAAAGACAAATGCAAAGCAAAATATCCAAGAAAAAGGATAAGCGAAATCAACCCTACTCTTCTAAGCCATTTATGCTTTTTTAGAAACCTGTATATGTTAATAATATGCTTTGTCATAAATTTAAAAGCATATTTTACAATTAATATTTCTTGTTTTCATACAATTATTACTCTCCTATCAGTTTTTATAATCTTATTCCCATTCTAAAAGTAAACACTAATATTTTTTTTCTAATTATGTCTTTATCAAAATAATGATTGTTGATATCGAGACTAACCATAGCACCTGTATAAAAATTCTCGAGATTTAAGCTTAGCGAACTTTTAAAGGCTAAATCGTATGGTAGTTTTACTCGCAATCCATTATGTGAGTAGATTTGCAAATTAGGTCCGGCAAATACTGTATTAGAAAAATTTACAGGTCCCAATATCAATGAATATCCATAACCAAGCCCTGTAGCAAAAGAAACAAAAAATGCTTTATTAAAATCTTTGAGTCCTGAATAATGCTCTTGATATTCTTCCGGAATTATTGCCTTATTTTCTGATTTGATATTACTAATCTCAGGATTAACTAAAACATAAAAAGACCCTGCACTTTTAGTTTGTATTTCGGTGTAATCGAATGCGGCTTCCATAGAGAAATCGGTATCAAAAATAATATTAGATTTCAATCCTAGTTCAAAGCTAGACAAGTCGTTGTTTTGTGGGTATATTGAATCAAGAGTAAATTTTGGAAACCATATATCTTCTTCGGTATAATAAAATCCATGATACTTTGAATAATAAAACTGCAACCAAACTGCTCTGGTTTTAATTCCGAATTGAAAATTAAAATAATCGGTAGTACCATAGTATTCGTTATAATCAGTAGAATTTTTAAAATTAAAAGAATAAGAGATTCTAAAAAACTTGTAGCGTGCACCAAGTGTGATTATACCTCTGAGATTAGGATAGTATGAAAAGTGTCTTGTTTTATCATTACCAAGTAAGGCAAAATTTGTGAAGTTAATATTATAATCTGCCGAAAGACCGATTTTACTGTCAATATCCTTTACATAAGAATCGCCAAAAGGATGTGGAGATAGAAAGTTCTTAACACCATCTGCAAATACATATTGAGTTGAAAAAAACAAGATAATTAAACATGCTGTCAATTTCGTGTATCTACTTCCAGTATTTTTCAATTTATCAATTCTTTTATTCATGGTTTAAAATTGTAGTAATCAACCAATTAATAATTTATATGATTTTCTTATTTATCTATTAATAATAATAGCAAAATAATATTATTTTTTTTCATCAACAAACAAAGAAACAATATACCTAACAGCCATTGCCGGATATCCATAAAGTATTGAAGTAAAAACCAACAATGTATTTAATATACTTATTCTTGTAAAATCTTTAATAGGATTAAAATGCGATATTTTTTCGGATGGCGGAGCATAATAAACTGATATTGATACAGGAACTATTTTAATTCTTCTCCATGCCGAAAACACTAATATCTCAAGCTCGGCTTCGTACCTGTTGCTCCAAATCGGCATATTACCCATTTTGTTTAATGGATAAGCTCTATATCCCGACTGTGTATCGGGTAACTTCATAGAAGTTTGCACAGTAAACCAAAAATTAGAAAAACGGTTTGCAAAAGTACTTCCTTTCGACATATTATCGTGTTTTAAAACCCTACTCCCAATTACTAATGAATTGGGATGCTTTTCAACTGTTTCTATAAATACAGGTAAATCTGATGCATAGTGCTGACCATCTGAATCAATGCTAATTACATAATTGAAACCTAAATTTCGTGCAATTTTAAAACCTGTTTTTAGAGCAAAGCCTTTCCCTTTGTTTTTCTGATACGAAATAACATGTAAAATATCACCATATCCCTCAAGAATTTTGTGCGTATTATCGGTACTTCCGTCGTTTACCACAATAACATTATCGGTGTAAGAAAAAACTGAATCAATAACTTGGTTTAAAGTTTTACCATTATTATAAGTAGGAATTAAAACGCATGCATTTAGTTCGTTGAACCTATCTTTATGTTGTGTGTTTACTGTCATAATTTAGGGCCTAAAACCATACTGATTTTTGTATAAGCAATTTTAGAATCTTCAATTACAATATTTGCTTTAATTTTTGCATCATCCTCGTCTTTTTTTATTGCTATTTTAAAAGTTATAAAATCGCTTTTGCCTGGAACTATAATATTTAAAAATTTTATATTCTTAACAGTTGTTATATTCAAATTTTGTTTAAGATTTATTACAATTAGCTCTTTTGCTATTTGCACCAAGCAAACACCTGGAGTTATCGGATTTTCCGGAAAATGAGATGAATATATCCAATGCTTCTCGTTAAGCTGAATGTGAGCTATAAACCCTGAATCATTATTTTCGATTCTTTTAATATAGTAAAAATTGTCTTTAAAAAAGTTTTTATTTTCGTAATTCATGGTAATTTATAATGCTAAAATTATATTCTACATTTTTTTTACAATTTTCTACAATTATGCTTGTGTCTGATAGTAACTTAATAGTTCCTGTAAGGTTTTTTCGATTAAACCTTTTGACTTTTGAGAGATTGTTTTCTGAAAAATAGTAACTATAAAAACACTTTTTATTCTCTCTTGATTTGTATATTATGTAATCTGTATTATCAATGGACAATCGATTAAAAATGAATTCAAAATCGCTTTTAATTGTATTTCTGATATACCATTTATCAAGAGGTTTTATTATGTTATTAATAATGCATTTATCTTCATATATCACAAATTCAAAAGCTTTAATTCCAAACTCATTCATAAATACTCCGCTTATTGTGTCGTTGCTTAGCTTATATGCAGTAATTCCACTTATTAATGATTTTTTAAATTTTATTTTAGTCTTTAGTTTTATCAATTGATTTTCAATAACAGGTAAAGCCGAAATTCTTGTAGCATTATTGTTATATCTATTTGTCTGTTGGCTTATTTTACAGGCACCTACAAGAAAAACAATAAGTAAAATGCTAATTAATAATGAATTTATCGTCTTTAACTTCTGCATTAACAATTTTATTTGTAAACTTGATTAAAGTATTATCTCCACCGGTTTCTATCATTTCAATTGATTCTACCAACCAATCTTGTTTACTAATACTAAGCGTAATTGTATTCATTAGTTTAGCAAGGTCTTTATATTGAGGAATCAATTTCACTATAATATTGTTATCTCCTACTAATATTTCTGATTTAAAATTGTTTTCGTCTTTAAGCAAATCGCCATTTACGCCCCCAATCATTATTTCACTAATAGTTTTAAACATTTTATTCGAATTTGTATCAAAATTATCTATTCTATTATCGTTTTTAATTGTAACTTTTCCATTAGCAAGAATAAATATATAAGGATACGGTTGATTGTATTGCCAACGAAGTTTATTCTCTTTTTTAAAATACATTACACCTTTTGAAATGATTGTTTCAGACAGAATTGAAACAGTTTTTTCTTGTTCAAATTCACATTTAAGTGTTCTTGTGTTTTGAGAAGCTTCGTTAATTAACTTAATAAGAGATGATTTTTGCTCGTTAGTAGCCGCAACATAAGTTTGTGAATAAGAATAACTTATAAATAAAAGAGCTATTATTGATGTAATGATTTTTGTAAATTTCATACTTATAATTTTTAATAAAACTCTATCTCACGACAAAAATCACTCCAAGAATTATAAAGCCTAACCCTACCCAGCGGGTAATAGGAATTGTTTCGTGAAATATAAACATAGCAGCAAGCATTCCAAAAATATAACTTATACTAATTAATGGGTATGCTGCACTAAACTCAAAATGTTTTAAAATATACATCCAGAGTACTGTTGCAATTACAATTGATATTCCGGAACAAGCTAGTTGCCAATTAACTAAAACTTGTTTAAAATAATCCAATGTAAAACTAAACTTCCCCATTCGTGCTGTGGCAAGCTTTAAAAAAATTTGTGATGACACAAGAAATAAGGACTGTACTGTTGCAAGAAATATTAATTTATACATTTCGATAAAAGAATTAGTGAATGATCTCTATTCTGAAAATGATTATAAAATAAAATATTATTGATATTATTAAGATTATTGTTTGAGAGCATCATTGTTTTGGGTACTGTATTATTTTTTAAGCAAATAGCTGCAGCATACAATCCAAATGCAGGAGCTGTATAAAACTCTCCGCAAATGTTTTTGTAATGTCCTATTCTATTATTATCAAATAGATTATCTAGCTTTTTATAAACCAAATCATTATTGAAATCTCCGTTAGCACCGGTAATAAATAAACTAACATCGTCTGTGTTTAATCCGTTTTTTAACAAAAAATCCACAATAAACTTTTCATCTATACCATTTGGATTATAATGCAATTTAATATCATTGATAGTAGCAAAGGAATTTTTAATCTTATTTTTAGACAAGACTAAGCTAACACTACCTTCGCCGGCAAACGAACCAATGGAATTTTCGCTATCAACTATATTAAGAGAACTGTCCACACTATTTTTCCAATAATTCAATCGTTGAAGTAATTTAAAATATGCAGGAGTCATCTCATCGTTTCCTGTAACTAGAGCAGAATCTATTTTGGGTTTATTAAGCTGAAGCAAAGCGTCAATTAAGGCATTCTCGAATGATACACCACGATGAATATATGTATTGTTATAAGCTTTACATTTTAAGTCAATTGCAATTTGAGAGCTAATAGTATTGTGCGTTGACTGTATAAAAAAAGCAGGTTGCAGAAATTTCTCCTTGTTACGTATCATAGCTTCGAGAAATTTTTCTGTATCCTGCACACAACCCAATCCGGTACCTGTAATAATAGCGTCCGGTTTTTCTATTTCTGCCATTTTTACTGCATATCGGGCAGTAATAATAGCTCTTTTTATAATCAGACTCATTCTACGAGCAGCAATAGGATTAAGATGCTCTTTAAAAACAGGATCGATACACCTTACATGAACTTGTGAATAATTTAGAGGATTATAAATAACAGTTTCATTCAAAGGTTCCTGAATTGATATTGCAGCAGCACCATTAATATATATAGGTTTGTTTAGCATATTTATATTAAATTTTAGAAAACACTAGCGAAGAATTATTGCCACCAAACCCAAAAGAATTTGATAAAACATGCTTAAGATCAACATTAGTAATAACCTCACTAACAGGCTTGAAAGGCAAGCAACTCATTTGTGTTTTAAAATTATAATTTCCTGGAACAAATCTGTTATTTAAAGATAAAATTGAAATTACAGATTCAACTCCGCCTGCTGCACTTGTTGTGTGTCCTGTAATCGATTTTGTTGAACTAATATAAGGTATTTTTTCCAAAAAAACTCTAGCAATTGCTTTACCTTCTGACTCGTCATTATTGGGAGTACCGGTACCATGTGCGTTTATATAATCAATATCTTTTGGTTCTATACCGCTTGTTTCCAGAGCATTTGTCATTGCAATTACAGCTCCGTCGCCGTCAGGCGATGAAGCCGTTTGATGATAAGCATCGCAAGCATTTCCATAACCACTAAGCTTACATAAAGGCTTAATTTTTCTTTTTTCAGCAAGTTTACTTGATTCTATTACAATGTAAGCAGCTCCTTCACCTAAATTTAAACCGGCACGAGTTTCATCAAACGGGCGGCAGATTTCTTTATCCAAAATCATTAGAGAATTAAACCCATTTAAGTGAAACTTAGTAATACACTCGCTGCCTCCGGCAACCACAATATCCACTTCACCATTACGGATTAATTCTGCTCCCAGCATAATTGCATTAGCAGCCGAAGAACAAGCTGTTGATGGAGTTCCTACATAACTAAAACAACCGAAATAGTCAGCAATTTTTTCGGTACATGCGCCACAATCGTGAGCTTCGATATAGTGATTAAATTTATCGTTTTCTAGAAAGTCGAAATAATACATCTCGCTTTTTTCCATTCCTCCTACTGTGGTACCGTTTAAGAATGCTATTCTATATTTTGAATCATTGGTAATTTTAGCATTATTCAAAGCTTCTTGTGTAGCTATCATTCCCATCAAAGCCGTTCTTGTTGCTGTTTCAGAATCGGCAATATTTAAGATAGCCTTCATTTCTGCATCAGTATAACTTACTTCTGCACAAGGCAATTTATGAATAGACTTTATGTGTTGCAACTCTTTAATTGCACACTTCATTTGTAAGCAAGATTGAAGGGTTTCGTCAAGATTATTTCCAATACCGGAAATACTACCCATTCCGCTAACAACAATTTCGTCTAACATATTTAATCCTTTCTGTGCTTGTTAATGTATTCAGCCATTGTAGCAATAGACTTAAATATTTCTCGTCCTTGATTAGCATCTTCGAGTTTTATGCCATAATCTTTTTCCATTAAAACAATTAACTCAAGTGCATCAATAGAATCAAGTCCTAAACCTTCGCCAAATAAAGGAGCATTTTCGTCTATATCTTCAGGTTTTAAATCTTCTAGATTTAACACTTCAATTATCTCCTGCTTTAAATTTAAAATTAATTCGTCCATAGTTATTTATTTATTAAAAATTAAAAAATTTATCGTTTTTTCATTAAAATCATCTTTGTCAATATTACTACTAGTTTCTCTTTCAATCAAAAAAGCATAGGCTTTACCATTACCATTAATATAGTCTGCCCACAAAACTATAGCATTTTTTATATCTGTTTCTAAAAAACTTTGATAAATATAATCGAAAACAGTTTTATCGGGAAATTCTTGGCAAATAAAACAAGTGTTTTCTCCAAATATTTTATGTTTTATTGCAATTTCGCCAATAACAATATTTGGCAATGTATATACAAAAACTTTAGGGCTTGGAAAATACGCTTCAGGATTTAAAGTCTTTTGATAATTAATGTCAGTATCAAGCGAAGAAGCATTGCTTAATAAATATATAGCAGTATTAATTTTATTCTCTGTTTTTGAGAATTCTGTTTGTGCAACACAAAGTTCGGTAGCTAGAAAGCCTAATTTTGATAGCATATCCATTTTAAAAAACTTTGGATAGCTAATATCTAAAAATCGGTAAAGGCTCGAAAGAAATTCAGAGAATCTATCATTATCAGTATGAGTATATATAAGCTTGTTATCAGTAAATGCTTTAAAATCAGAAATTACACTATGTTTAATAATTTTTATCATTTAACTAGTTTTTTAATTAAAATTGCTGCATTGCATCCACCAAAACCTGAAATAGTTTTAATAAATGAATATGCCTTTAAGCTTTGATTTTTTGAAATAATATTAACAGGATTATCTACTCCACATCTACTATAACCAGCACTTTTAATTACCATATTGTTTTTAAGAGCCATTGACGAAATTATTGTTTCAAGTAATCCTGCAGCTCCCAAAGTATGCCCAAAATACCCTTTCAAGCTAAATGCAGGTGTATTTTCTAACTTGCAACGAGTAAAAGCTAAGGCTTCCATATCGTCGTTATATGGCGTGGCAGTGCCATGTGCAGAAATAAAATCCGGTTTAATATTTCCGGAATTTTCTAAACATTTATTAATTGCTAATGTAAGTCCTTCGGCAGTACGCGAGGGCCCTGATATGTGGTTTGCATCGTTGGTAATTGTACCTGCATCTAATATTATTGTATCATTTTCTAAATTTTCGCAAGTTTCATCTATTCCGTAAATAATAGTAGCAGCAGCTTCTCCAATGTTTAAGCCTTTTCTTTCAGCATCAAACGGCAGACACAATTCGGGAGATAAAGCTTTGAAAGATTGAAAGCCTGAAACTACGAATCTTGAAACTAAATCAGCACCAATAACAACGACATAATTGAATTTTTTAAAATTTAGCAAACGTTTTGCAACAATTTGAGCCGACACGCCAGATATACAGGCATTTGAAACTACTATGGGTTTATTCGGGTTATTAAAATATTTGCCAATAATATTAGCACTATGCCATAAAAACAAACTATTATCTATATTTTGCTCCAAGCTATGATTCTCTAATAAATCAATATTGCCTTTTGTTGTAGAAAGAATAAATAAGCAAGATGGGTCAGCAGGATCAATATCTGTTTTTTGGAGAGCTTCGTAAGCAGAATAAATACATAGTTTATCGAAAAAGTTATAATCAGATAGATTACTTACTTGCTTAGAAATATCTTCAAACCTTGTATTATCAATTACAGAAGCACAAAAAGCTTCAGGTATATTCATTGAATTTTCGGGATAAATTTTAAGACCCGAAATATTGTTTACTACAGCATTGTAATTTTCTTTGGAATTAAATCCCAAACTTGAAACAATATTGTGAGATATTTGGTATATACAACTCATACTATACTTCTATATTATTTTTCTGTTTCCAATCATTATAAAACTTAGGATTATTCCATATTAATTTGTATTCTTTATCAAGAAAAACCTGCACACTAGACCCTTTAGCAATTATTGAATTATCTTTAAGAGAATATATATTGTAGTTAAAGCAAATCTTTGCGGCACTTACGGGTTTGTATATTGCTTCAACAATTGCGAAGTCGCCATAAATTAGCGGTTGTTTATATTTAAAATCCAATTCTACCAATGGAGCATAAAATCCTTCTCCAAAAATTTTTAAATATCCTAAATCATATTTTTTACCAAACTCTTCTCTGGCATCTTCAAAATACTTTGCATATGTACCATGCCAAACAATACCCATGGAATCAACTTCGCTAAATCTTACTTCTATTTCTTTTTTCGCAAATAATAATTTCATTGCTCTGATATTTTCATTTCACAATTGGCTATTTCTATGTTATTAGATTTTACGACAGCTTTAACTAAAAGCATATTAAAGACTTCGTTTTTAACTTCGATAGATGTTGTAATTCTACTTCCTGTGTGTGGTAAACCTTTAATTACCAGATTTTTAACAGAGCCGATAAAACCCAGTTTAACATTACCTTTATTAATTACACTATTAACATACCCCATTCTAGCAGCACAGGTTTGTGCAATATTTTCGATAATGCCGGGTTCTGTCAGCACACCATCGAGTACAAAAATATGATTTTCTCTAATTTCAAATTCAGTAATAGTAAGAATTTTGTCGCAATGTAACAATGAGCTTATCATTACGAATGGTTCTTTTTGTGGCAATATGGTTTTAATATCGATATCAATCATAATTTTTAAATTACACATTTAAAAATTGTATGACTTACTCCAATTTTTTCGAATGTTTCATCAAGTTTAAGTCCAGCTTTTTCAATAAGATCAATCATATCTTGGGTGTGATACATTTGACTGCAACCATTAGCCATACAAGTAAAATATAAACTAGTTGCTACCAGACTATATCTACCGGCATCAGTGCGTTGATTATCCCAAAAAGTTTCCATAATATAAATTGCACCATCAGGATTTAATGCAGCTTTAGCTTTTTTGAGTAGCTCAACAATGTCATCTTGCGAAAAGCAATCAAGAAATTGGCTCATCCACACAACATCAAAATTTTGGGGATATGGTAAAGAGTGGTCTAACAAATCAATAGGGTATCCATCAATTCTTTCATTTAAACCTTTATCGTTAATATTTTTATAAGCATCAGCAAGTTGTCCTGGTAAATCAAGGATAGTAATTTTAACATTAGGATTGTATTCGGCACATTTAATTGCAAATTTCCCTGTATTGCCACCAACGTCGAGTATTTTATGAGGATTATTATTGAAAATTATAGGTAATGCTTGCGGGAACGAATCATCAGAATAATAATGATCGAAACCGAACCAACTTTTTCTTACATGGTCAGGTAATTCAGATAAAGCAGCATATATAGTATTCCAGTCTCCAAAAACCTTTAGTCCTTCGGGCTTACCTGACTTTATTGCTTCTTTTAGTTTAAAGAATCCTAAATAATTAACATCGTGAGTAAAGTCCATGTTTACTTTTGTTAATTCATCGTTCATTATGAACCAACCTGTTTTAGTAATAAAAAACTTATGATCCTTTGCATAAACGAGTTCTATACTTAAGCCGGCTTCGAGCAAAACTTTTACTCCATAAACCGGTAAATTTAGTTTGTCTGCAACTTCTTCAATTGTAATTCCTTGTTTGTGATTTTTTACGGTTTCCAGTATTCCTAAATCACGTAAAGCTCTTGCAGCTTGAAACATTATTGGAGCAAAAGCAATCTTTTGAGCATCATATTGTGCTTGAAATGCTGATTTTTTATCATTTCCAAATTCGTATGCCATTTGTTCTATATTAGTAATTATCAATATAATTAATTATTCATTCCAAAATTTATAAAAATTAAACCATTGTAAAGGATAATCTTTTACGATATTCTCGAGTTCATTTACATAAGATTTCAGGAGTTTTTCTGGATATGTACCTTCTATGTTTTCAATAGTTTGGTTGTTACTGATATTAGCTACAATCACTCTGTATTTTTTAAAACCAGCAATCATTACAAAGAATGCAATTACAGGGATTTTCAATTTATGAGCAATTTGAAAAGGGTTTAAGGGGAACAATGCTTTAGCGTCCAAAAACTCACAGGATAAATTTTTAGAACCATGATATGTTCTATCGGCAGCAACACCAATTAATTCAGCATTTTTAATAGCAAAATGAATTTTTAAAAAATGCGAAAACCCATCAACAATAGGTATAAGGTTTATATTTTGTTTGCTTAACACTTCTGCCCTATATTTCTGTATTGCTTCTTCTTCTCCTCCAAATACTAATGCATTAAACTTTTTTTTATTTTGTTTTAGCAAATAACCGGCAATTTCAGAAACTCCAACATGTGAATTTAAAATTAATGCTCCGGTATTGTTGTCATTAATAATATTATCGTAAATTTCTTGTCCAATAACTTCAATTTTAAAAGCATTTTTTCGTCCTGCAAAAACTGCAAACTTATCTACTATTGATTTACCAAAGACAAAATGGTTTTTGTAAGTAGCAATTGCTGATTTAAATAAACTGAAACCTTGCCTTAACCTAAAATAATTATAGATATTAGCAGTAGCTTTATAATTAATTGGTAAATAGAATAATACTACAATACTAACAATAAAATATGCAAATGCTATGCTACCATATTTAAAATAGAGGAACAATAATTTTTGCCCAAGGTTCCCTCCGCCGGTTTTGCCTTGCCAATCATTATTATGCGTCACTATTTTTAGAATTTACCATTTTTTCAATATAGTCATAAAACGCTCCTAAAGTATCCACTCCGGTCATTTCTTCGGCTTTTATTTTAAATCCGAATTTTCTTTCAACAATAACAACTATATCAACAAAATCGAGGCTATCAATACCTAAATCATGTTTTAATGATGCTTCTTCGTTAAGTAATTCCGGTTCAATTTCAATTTCCTCAACAAGGAATTCATTTGTGATTTTAACAATTTCTTCTCTATTCATAATTTTTAAACTTTAATGTTTCTATTTAATCATTATTCAAGCTTTTTCACAACAATAGCACTATTAGTTCCTCCAAAACCAAACGAGTTGGATAAGAATGTATTAATTTTTTGCTCTTTAGTTTTATTGATAATATTAAGTTTTGCCGAATACTCATCAGGAGTATCAAAATTAATATTTGGAGCGATAAAAGAGTTTTGCATCATTAAAATGGAATAAATAATCTCGCTTGCGCCTGCCATCCAGCATTCGTGTCCTGTCATAGATTTTGTGGAGCTTACGGGGACAGTATTATTACCAAAAAGTTTATTAATTGCCATTGCTTCGTACATATCTCCAAGTGGAGTAGATGTAGCATGAGCACTAATATAATCTATATCAGTAGGTTTTAGTCCGGCGTCAACAAGAGCCCTTTGCATTGCAATATAAGAGCCATCATCATTAGGTTGTGAAATATGACCTCCGTTAGAAGAGAATCCATATCCGGTTACTTCAGCAATCATGTTAGCTCCACGTGCAATTGCGTGATCATAATCTTCGAGGATAAGAGTTGCAGCACCTCCGCTGGGTACTAATCCGTCTCTGTTTTTATCGAATGGTTTAGATGCTTTCGTTGGGTCTTTAGTGTTAATAGAAAAAGCATTAAGAGCATCGAAGCTACCCATTGAAAATGTATTTGTTTCTTGTCCGCCACCGCAAATAACGGTTTTTTGCCAACCGTTTTTTATAAACAAATAACCTAAGCCAAGGCTATGCGAACCACTTGCACAAGCAGCGCTAATAGTCATATTAATTCCTCTAAGTTTAAATATTACCGTCAAGTTCATTGTAATTGTTGAGTTCATTGACTGAAATATAGCACCAGATCCCATCATCATTGTATCTTTTTTAGCTGCAGCAGCAGCATGAGCTTCTATCACAGCTTTTGCCGAAGAATCGTTTCCATAAAAAATACCGACTTCGTTATTTTCGAGAAAATCCATATCTATATTTGCGTGATCTAAAGCTGCTTTTGTAGCCATATAAGCATATTCAGCTTCTTCGGCAAGACCTGTTCTCATCCTTCTGTCCAGCACACCTTTTAGTTTAGGTCTTTCGAGAATACCTGTTAGAGGAGAACGATATCCGTATTCATATCTATTTTCATCAATTCCTATTCCTGATTTCCCGTTGTAAAGGGAGTTAGCAACTTCTTCCAGATTTTTCCCGATACAAGAATATATTCCCATTCCTGTAATAACAACTCTCTTCATAATTCATTTTTAAGTATATAATCCACCATTTATTGAGATAACCTCTCCTGTAATATATGCAGCTTTGTCGCTTGCTAAAAAAGCAGCCACATAAGCAACTTCTTCCGGTTTGCCAAAGCGCCGCAAAGGTATTAATTCTTTTAAAGTTTTTTCGTCTAATTCTTTAGTCATATCGGTTGCAATAAAACCCGGAGCAACAGCATTTACAGTAACACCTTTTCTGCCTACTTCTTGTGCTAGTGCTTTTGTTGCACCAATAATCCCTGCTTTTGCAGCCGAGTAATTTGTTTGCCCCGGTAATCCTTTAATCCCCGACAGCGAAACTATATTTACAACTCTCCCATATTTATTTACGAGCATATCTTTGATTATGCGTCTGGTAACATAAAAAAAGCCATTCAAATGAATTCCTATAATGTTTTCCCACTGTTCGTTTTTCATCCACATTAGCATAGTATCTTCTCGAACTCCTGCATTATTTACTAATACGGCTATATAATCATCGGGATGAGATTCTTGCCACTTCATTATAGCATTATCAACTTCTTCAACATTTGAAACGTCAAATTGTAATGCTTCGGCTTCCCCTCCTTGCGATTTAATTATTTCACAAGTTTCGTTAGCTGCTTGTTTGTTTGAGCAATAATTAATTATGACAGGATAACCCATTTTCGATATTTCAATACCTACAGCTTTACCAATACCTCTAGAACCTCCTGTAATTAATGCGTATTTCATATTTTATTGTTTGTTTTTAATATTTACTCCCATTCAAATAAAATACTTGGTTTATTATTTAACAAATAGTTATTGATATTCTCAATTTCTTTGTACTTTGGAGTATCTTTAGAAAATGCAGGTACTAAGTTTCTTAACTGTATATATACATCTTTTGTTGCCGGTGCCATTTTATCTTTAGCTTTTATATTATCTACAGCTTGTATTAATGCCATGTAGTAAATAGCAAGGACTTGATACGCATTATCAATTACCTTTTTTGTTATCAATGCTGAGTTTGTTCCCATACTAACAATATCCTGATTGTCGTTGTTATTTGGAATACTGTGAATATAATTCGGGAAAGAAAGAGTTTGACACTCGGCAGTAGTTGAAGTTGCGGTAAACTGTACACCTTGCATTCCTAAATTTAATCCTGGTGTACCTAAGTTAACGAAAGGAGCAAACTTTTCATTTAGTTTTGGATTTAGTAAAAAGTTAAGTTGCCTTTCGTTTGTCATTGTAAGTTTAGTAATAACAATTTTAAGTTTATCCATTTCTAAAGACATATAGTCTCCGTGAAAATTACCGCCATGATAAACGTTTTTTGTTTCTACATCAACAACAGGATTATCGTTAGCTGAATTTATTTCATTAGAAACTATCTTGATAGCATTTGCAATTGTATCATAAATGGGTCCATATATTTGTGGCATACAACGCAATGAGTAATATTCCTGCACTTTTTCTGCGAGGATTTTTTCGGTAACATTACGATTGTATAAGGCTAGTTTTCGTTGCTTTATCATTTTACTTCCGGCAAGGATTTTTCGCATTGCCTCGGCCACTTTTATTTGTCCTAAATGTTTTTTCGAGTTGTTAAGCTCTTCTGAAAAACTATCGTCAAATGAATCGACCAGTTCGTTTATCATAGAACCGGCAAATAAGGACCAATCAAACAAGTTTTTTGCTCTTATAAGATTTACGATAGAAATTCCGGTCATTATAGATGTACCGTTTATTAACGAAAGTCCTTCTCGAATTCTAATTGTAATTGGTTTAAGATTACAATCATCGAAAGCTTTAGCTGTGTCGGTAATTTTCCCTTTATAATATACTTGTCCTTCGCCAATCATAGCTAATGCTAAGTGTGCTAATTGCACCAAATCTCCACTTGCTCCTACACCGCCATGTTCAAAAATTACAGGGATTATGTCGTTATTGATCATATCTTTAAGCAACAAAGCACATTCGGGATGAATTCCTGATTTTGCTTGTAAGATACTAGTTAGGCGACAAATCATTCCGGCTTTAACATACAATGGAGGAATATGCTGTCCTGCTCCTCCACAATGGCTTCTTATAAGATTGTATTGTAAATCAATTCTATCTTTTTGCTCAATCCGGTATTGAGCCATAGGTCCAAATCCAGTATTGATTCCATAAATTAACTTACCTTTTGAAAAATCTTGTAAAAAAATGTAACACTCAGTTAGTTTTTCTATCGCCTCATTATCGAAGTTTAATAATTTGCCTTTAAATAAAACTTTTTCAAAAAAATCAATTGTAAAGCGAACCTCTTTATTATTCAAATCCTGTTGCATTATATCTCTATCTACTCAAAAAAACAATTAATCAAATTATACTTGCAAAAATAGCATTTTAAACTATTTAATTAAATTTTTAACAAAAATAAGAAGTTTAGTTTTCTATTAAAATGATAACTTCAAATAATTGGTATTGATTGGTGTTTAAGCTATATGTTTTAGGGCATGTTATATATAGAATTCTGGTTTTGGCATGAGTTTTTGCGTTTAAAAGCACAAAATCATGCCAAAACCCGCTTAATTTTTATTAGAACCGGCTCCATTTATAAATTTAAGAAAGTTTGGGTTTTGTATTATATCGCTTCTGCTTCCTATAACTGCATTTTTATTTTCTAAAAACCAACACATATCTGCCTGTGGCATTGCTAAATCAATATCGTGAGAAGAAAATATCACACATTTATTTGCTTCAGTTGCAAGCATTTTAAGATTATTCAATAACTCGTATCGTGAAGGATAATCCAAAAAAGCAGTAGGCTCATCGAGTATCATTATTGGTGTATCTTGGGCACAGGCTCTTGCAATCATACACTTTTGTCTTTCACCATCAGATAGTTCGTTAAGTTTTCGTTTTTTAAAACTGTTTAGGTTTAACAAATCGATTGCATTATTAATGTGCGTTAAGTCTTTGCTAGTGAGTTTATTTAATGCAGAAGTATAAGGAGCCCTCCCTCCTGCTATTAAATCATAAACACTAAGATGAGGTATATTAACAGGATGCGGGCTAACAAAACTAATGAGTTTTGCTCTTTCGATTGGTTTTAAATTATTAATGTTTTTACCCTTTAGAAAAATATCTCCGGATTGTGCTTTTTGAAGATTTACCAAACACCTTAGCAAAGTACTTTTACCTGATCCATTACGCCCAACAACAACAATTAAACTTTTTGCTGCTACAGAAATATTAGAAATTTTGAGCACTGTTTTTTTGCCGTAAGCTAAATGCAAATCTTTAATATAGATATGATTATTTACATTCATTTTACGGATGTTTTACGAGTATTTAAGACTAAATAAATAATAAATGGTATCCCGATTAGTGCAGTTACTGCATTTATGGGTAAAATACCTTTACTGAGCCATATATGCGAAATAAGGTCGCCAACCAACATTATTTGCGCACCTATTATTAAACTTCCAGGGATAAGCACAAAATGATTTGCACTACGAAATATCCAACGAGTAATATGTGGAGCTGCTACGCCAATAAAGCCAATAGGTCCACAATAAGCTGTAATTGTGCCGGCAAGAATACTTGTAGCAACGAATACAGCTATACGCAAAGCTTTAATGTTTACTCCCGATGTTTGGGCATAATCTTCGCCTAATAACAGTAAGTTTAGTGATTTAGAAAAAAACATAATACTAATGATAGTAGCTAAAATAATAGGTACAATTATTATTATTTCGTTAAACGAAACAGCATAAAGGCTACCCATTCCCCAAACTACAAATGATTTTACATTTATATCTTTTGCGAAGAATTGTAATAAATTAACAATTGCACTAACAGCGGCTCCAATTAAAATACCTAATATAAGAATATAAAATATGTCTTTAATTTTAAGCGAGGCTAGTAATATTAATAACATTACTAATGCAGCCCCTAAAGCCGCAGCAAAAACAATAATACCACTTGAAAAGCCAAAGCTTAAGGTGGGTAAAACTCCACCCACACCTAAAACGAGTAGTGCCACTCCTAAACCTGCACCAGAACTTATCCCTAAAACATATGGACCAGCTAAGGGATTATGAAAAATTGTTTGCATTAACAGTCCCGAAACCGACAATGCAGCACCTGCAAGCAAAGCAATCAATATTCTTGATACTCGAAACTCTCGAATTATAATTAAAGTATTTTTATCTGTGCTTAAACTTCCTGATACCCAATTGCGAAAATCCAAAAAGCTTATTTCTGCACTTCCAGTAAAGAAATCGCATACAATTAGTATTAATAAAATAATTATTAGTAATACAAAAGTAATTGTAGTATTTCTATATTGATTATTCATTAATTTTGGAGTAATACACAGTATTATAGTTTATAAATAAATCGGGGTGAAAGATACTAATTAAGTCTTTAAGGACAATGTCGGGATGTACTACTCCTGATTCCCAATAGTCGTTGGCACTTTGGGTATTTAGCTTCTTATTATTATTATAAATAAGCGAATTTAAAAGTGGCTTAAACAAGTCAAACCTTGGGTCGTTTTGTAGAATTTCATTTTTGGTTTTACAATTATTTAAATGTATCCATATATCTATGTTTTGTGCAGAATTAAACACGTGTTCGATACTATACGGCAAACTCTCGTGTGAATGATTGTTATTAAAAATGTAATTACCACCGGCATCATCTATCATATTACTTAAAAAGGAATCTCCTCCCGGCACATACCAAGTGCCTCGCCATGGCAATCCGACTAAAACATTTGGTGTAGCAGTTGATTTAGCAACTTGTTCAGTTAAAATATTATAATTATTTGCTACACTATCAAAAAACATTTCGGAGTAATCAACAATATCAAGGAAGCAAGCAAAGAACTTAATCCATTCTAGCCTACCCAATGCGGTGTTTTCCAGATAATCACCAACAAGCACAACAGGAATTCCGGCTTCGTTGAGTTTTTCGAATGGCAATAAAGACTGTCTATCAATTCCATAAGCAAATACAACATCAGGGTTTAGCATTATTAAGTTCTCGTAATTTAGATAATCACCATACCCAATATCTTGAATATTTCCATTTCTAAGTTTTTCAATAATATTTTTACTATAAACTAAATTAGCACCTGATATTCCGCAAATTTTATCGGTTTCATTCAAAGCTTCGAAAAAGGCAATATGCGATGTACTCATACATACTGCTCTTTCGATTGGGATTTTAATTTGCCCTTTCTTTAAAGTTCGAGATAAATCATAATTATATTTATTTCCATCACTTCCCTGAAATGGGTCTTTTACAACAAGATTATAACCATTTTCCGTTTCGCGTATTTCAAAACCATTTGCATAATTGATGTTTAATATAGTACCATGAGTTGTATTATTAACTCTGTTGCAAGAACAAACGACTATAATAAAGATAATATATATATATGCGTGTTTCATTTAGCAAAAATAAAAAAGCTGTCTGATAGAAAATAACTAAAAGACAGCTTTTTAAAAAATAGTTAATAATTATTTCTCAAGAGAAATTTTTCGTGTTATCATTTTACCGTCCATAAAGATATTGACAAAATACAATCCGGCGGGGTAATCTTTAATATTTACACTAAATTTATCGTATGCCTCAGTTTTTGTAGGGACTTCTACAATTTTACCTAGAACATCATAAATTTTTATTTCAGGCACTTGCCCTGCAAAATCCTTACCTATTTCAATATAAACTATATCGCTTGTTGGATTAGGATAAACGTTAATATTTGCATCAAAAACGAGCTGTTCTACATCAAGCAAACAAGCTATTGGTTTAATAGAAAGTGATGTTGCAAATCCGAAATACTCCACATTTGAGAACCACTCGTTACTTTTGTTTACATACATAGTATTTTGTAATTCAGAAGTACCACGCGGATATACAATAGGTACAGTAACAAGATCATCAGAATATCCATCATTATCTGAGTCAGCATTAGATATTTCGAAACCTATGTAAAATGGACCATCAACTTGAATTGGCGGGCTAAAAGTAATTACATTACTATAGTTGGCTTGTAAATCACGTAAATAAACTCTTTTTTTAGCTAATTCTGTACTAATAGTATCGCCGGCGGCATCCCAAATATAAAAACTAATACGAGAATTATTGGTTGCCCAAATATTTCGCTTAATTGGGACAATAATAGATTCGATTTGATCGAAAGTATAATCATTAAAATAGTCGGCATAATATCTTATTCTTTCGCTATTGTGTCCACCTATGTATCCCCATCCATCATAAGATGGAGGTAGTACATATTCAAGAGTTGACTCATTTGTAGCAATATTGCTTAATGTATCACAATATTTATAAACCGGACCTGAAAATACATAAATATACTCATCTTTTGTAAGCATCGAAGAGCCACACATATTGTTAACGCTTAAGGTAACATTATAAATATTTGCGACATTATAAATAATACCCTCGGTTGGGCTAGCTTCGTTGCTATATTGTGGGTTTGCACCAGGGCCAAAATTCCAATTCCAGTTTTGCGGATAATTTTCGGATAAATCTTCGAAATAAACTGTTTGTCCTACTTGAATTAGTCTAGGAGCAGCACGAAAGTTTGCCACAGGAGCACTTGTACAAGTATCATCTATTGTTACTAAAATATAATCTTCTTTCAACAAAGTATCTACACCAAGATTATTCTTAACTATTAATTGCACATCGTAAACTCCCTCGTTTTCGAATAAAACGCCATCTACATTTTGCTGTATGCTTTCTTCGGGGTCGCCACCTTCTATATACCATTCCCATTGATAAGGGTTACCAGAACTTAAATCAACAAAATTAATCATATCACCGGGTTGGATTACAGTATAATTTGCAATAAAATTAGCCGTTGGGGGTTCTGTTGCTTCCGGGATAACTCTAATATAATTTTCTTTAAGTTCAATATCTTGAATTCCGGCAGTATTTTCGCAACGTAGTTCTACATCAAATGTTCCCACTTCCCAATATGTAATAGGTGGAGGGATGCTATCATTTGTTTCGCTAGGGTCACCTTCTTCAAAATCCCATGCCCAAGTCTCAAAAGGACCGTTTTCGGATAAATTTGTAAAATTAACAACTCCACCTTGTGGGATTACTAGTGGGCTACCTTCGAACTGAGCTATCGGCAATATTGGATTTGCCTCTACTGTTATACAACCGGTAATAGTTTCAGTATCAGTATCTGTAGCATTTTCAACAGTAAGAGTAACATTGTAGGTGCCAGGTGTTGAGTAGCAAATATTAGTTGGATTTTGGTCTGTTGAATTAGGAGTTTCTGCACCATCGAAAGTCCATTGCCATGATGTTGGGTTACCAGTTGATTGGTCTTGAAAATTCACGCAATCACCAACAAATATATCATAAACTGATGCGACAAATTCTGCATTTAAATCACCGGGGTCTCCACCGCCATCTTGCACAATAATATATCCGGTTTTTACTTCAGTATCACTATCGGTACCATCTGAAACAGTTAGTGTAACATTGAATGTTCCTTCTGTATTATAAACAACACTAGGATTTTGATTAGGCGAAACAGGTGGGTCACCATTTTCAAATTCCCAATTCCAAGAAGTAACTGTACCTCCTGAACTTAAATCGGTAAAATCTACAGTTCCTCCAACATCTACGGTAGTTGGGTTACCTACGAAATCGGCAGTAAGCTCATTTGCTACTCCTCCGGGTTCACGTCCCGGACATGTTTCGTTTCCTGTGCTATTGGGGTCTAGCCAAGGAGCTAACATGGATTCATCTCCAGTTCCATTTTCAGAATTCTCCCAATGTATATCAAATTTCCCATAATAGTCGGGTTGGTTAAGATTGACACAAGAGGCGCTACCACCTGTTAGAGTTCCAACTACAAGTTTACCGGAATTAAATATTGGAGAACCTGAGGAGCCTTGTTCGGTAACCCCATGGTTAGTTGCTGTTTCTGCCCAAACAACCCTCCAATGGGCATTTGATAAACTACCGGTATAGGTTGCAGTAGTTAATGCGGAAGTATAGGTTGATATTTTTTTGATATCGCCGTCGGGATGATGAATAGAAACTCCGTTTGGACTTGCAGTAGTACTTCTACTCCAACCGTTATAATATGCATTTATATTTCCTAAATCATTTTCGGAGCAGTTAAGTTCGAGGAGTAAAAAGTCGGAACCTCCACTTATTGGACCAACGGCACGCTTTACACATCCTGTAATAACATCGTAATCTGGCTCTGCTCCGGTATAATTACAAGTAGGAGCTTCGTAATTAAAATAAAACTGCCACTGGTTCATGTCAGAAGCAGAAACGTCACCACCACAATGATCGGCAGATAAAAAATACGGAGTTCCGTCGTTAGATGTATTATTGACTAAAGTACCGGAACAATATCCTCCAAATAATCCATCAATTATGTAAATCAAAGCAACACCGCGTTTTTCAGATTGCCAATTGTTACCTTCGGGACAAGCTATATCAACCTCGCAATTTCCAGATGTTCCATAGGCTTTATCTTTTGTGTCTTTGTAAAAGCCAACAATCTGATCAACAGAACGATAAAAATATGAAATGCCATAAATATCTATTCTTGGAGTTTCGTTTACTCCTTCAGATTCTACATATTCTATCCATGTTGTTTCACCTTGTATCATTTGGGTTGATGTTCCAATAGCAAAAGCATCATTATTAAGGTGGTTGAAACTTCCGGCTACCTGTCTGTGATTATTATTGTATAAAAATAATTGTGAACCGTTTGGCAGATATATATAATTATAATGAACGGCAAGAGCTTTTGCTCCTTCTGATGTAATTTTTAATCTCCAGATGCGTCTTCCATCAGGTAATTCTGTCCATGTACCTGAATTTTCCATATTTAATTCAATAGGTAAAATTCTTGAAACCCTATAGAGACCATCCTTACCTTCGTATTGTGAATCCTCTAACATAATTTGATTCATGTCGGGAGGATTAACTCTGATATGGTCAACTTCTGTATCTAAATGCTTAAAATCAAAACTTGCCGGTGCTCCACCGTGTTCAATTTGAGCGTTTAGAGTAAACCAGCTCAATACAAAAAACAAGCTTAAAATACTGATAGTAAAACTTTTCATAATATAGTCTTTATCATTAAAAAATAATTAACTTATAAACCCTGCAATTTAAGAATTTTTACTTATTCATTACAAACTTTTTTAACATTTTAGAAAAAAAGCTTAGAAATTATTAATTCTAAAACTTAATAAACTGACGGAGAAAAGCAATTTTAGTTGTTTGTAATTATTCAATTATAAATAATTTTTATTTATTTAAAGATTTAAGAATTCATAATTAATATTATCGTTCACAATTAGATTTATTGTATTAGGCACTTTGATAATATCAATAAATGTAGTAATATTGTGAAATAAAAGTTTAAAATATGGAGCAAAAGTTTAAAAGCATGACGATTTTTGATTTTCAGAAGAAATTTCCA
>Ga0334901_1000574_pt1 | contig 49359 bp, 44 predicted proteins | sample GraSluR3_MG_3_FD_207216 | JGI IMG/M metagenome (GOLD analysis project Ga0334901, IMG submission 207216) | Sludge microbial communities from methane-producing bioreactor in Wageningen University, Netherlands - Granular Sludge_15_08-R3 | ecosystem: Engineered > Bioreactor > Anaerobic >...
GCAAAAGTTATATTAAATTGGTCGGGATGTTTTCTGACTATTTCAACGACAGAAAGCCCGATAGAGCCTGTTAAACCCAAAACGGCAATATTCTTCATTAATCAGTTCCTCTGTAAAGGGTATTATTTGTCCTGTCGGAGCAGCGGCTCTGAATAGAGTGGCTTCTGCCAGCAATAGTCTGATTGTCTTACAGATTCAGGCCGATCGATACCCTGTGTGAATTATCGATTTCCGTATTATTCTTGAATGCGTAGTTAATCTGGAATTGCCTTATCTTGACCGATAACCCGGCTGTAAGGTTCTCGATATCATAACCCGCATAAAGGTTCACGAAATCGGGTATCGGTATTTCCAGACCAAGATGATGATCAAAGCTGAAATATCCAAGATGATAGGTTGCAGCCTCTTCCCTCCCCTCTGCTATAACCTCAGTACCGACGATCAATCTTCCTCTACTTCCGATCAGGGGGGTCGGGAAAGAATAACTTACTTCGAAATCAAGGCCCGGATTGACTGTCTCGTGAGTCCCATTGCTCCAGAAGATCTGAGTAGAAAAGAAGTCGCGTAGTTTCAAGCCGAGCAGAAAATTATCGTGTGGCTCGAAGAAAGTAGAGAGATCAGCTCCGAAGCCGTAACCGTTTGTTTCGGCAAGATTGCGGTAAGCGAGTTTCGGTGTGATACCGATAACGTAAGTTCCCAGACGGCGATAGAAACCGAGATAGAACAGATAGTCAGCATTGTTGACTGTCTTGTATTGATAAGGCTGGTTATCAGGTGAAGGTGGTTCTTCCGGATTGGGGAGTTTGGTAAGTGGAATATCGTTAATCCCTACACGGGATAATACCAGAGCGTATCGTGATTTTTCTCCCCATTGAGCGGAAAAGGTGTCATAGGTTACCAGTCCCATAAATTCCTCGGCATGCATCAGTTCGAATGAGTAGCCCATACCTTCGGTTTTAGCCAGCAGGGCTGGGTTCCAATAGGCGATAGATGCAGTCTGATAATCTGTCAGGCCACTATTGCCCAGGGCGTAGTTCCTTACTCCCGCTCCCATGCGAAAGATCTCACCGGCATATTTTTCTGCCCTCAGGTTTACTGGAAGTATCAGCAGGAAAGTAGTTGCCAAGAGGCAGCTTGTTACAATAAAACCTGATTGAATGTTTTTAGATACCAGGTTACGAGTAAAACACGAACGATCAAAGGATTTTTTTTTCTTCATTATCATAGCCTTCCAGTTTCTCTACAACTATGTAACAATATAATGGTCATTATATTTCAGTCAAGATTTCTACATAACTGCCGATTATTTTTTTCAGCTTGCCATCACGGAATAGTATAGAGAGTTTGGCATCATTGCCTTTACCTTCAACACCAAGGATCTTCCCTTCACCAAACTCCTCGTGCCGGATTTTCTGGCCGATACGGAAATGGCTCTCACCACAGGAAAGACTTTTAACTGAGTTTCTTCTCTCTCTTGAGACTGATAACTTAGTTCCATAAGTATTTGCAGGATACGCTCTTCTCTGCTTCAACTGGTCAGGAAAGATTTCCCTGAGGAACCTGCTCGGTAAGGTTGACTCATATCCGTAATATGTACGGCGATGATTGGCATAACTGAGATAAAGATTGGCCTTCGCTCTCGTCATACCGACATAGAGGAGCCTTCGCTCTTCTTCTATCTCTTCCGAACTGTTCAGAGAGAGTTGATGAGGAAGAAGTTTCTCTTCCAGGCCAGTTATGAAAACAGTGTCGAACTCCAGACCCTTAGCGTTGTGCAGAGTCATCAGATTGACCTTCTGCCTGTCAGAACCATCTTCCGAAAGGTTTTCATACTCTGATTCGAGCGAAGTGAAGAGTGAAATATTCTGGAGAAAATCGGTCAGCGTAGCTTCCCGATTATACTCTTTACGATAGTTTTCGGCAAAATCCTGTGCTGCAGCGAGGAACTCTTTGATATTTTCCAACCGGGTTACATCTTTGATGTCCTGACTCCCTGAATAGTGCTCGATAAGTTTTAAACGGCTGTATATATCTTCCAGAAGTAGTGTAACTTCGGTCGTTACACTCTTTTCCTGCCAGAAATGGAGCAGCAAAGCAATTGCTTTAAGACTCTCCTGTTGCCTTTTTGAGAGACTGTCTATCCTTTCAGGTTCCATAAGGCCCTGATAGAGAGTGAGGTCGTGATCTGAGATATGTTGGACAAGCTTGCCGATGGTAACACCACCAATACCCCGGGGTGGGAAGTTGATTATTCTTAGCAGACTCTCTGTATCTTCTGGATTTACAATCACGCGGAGGTAGGCAATTATATCCTTGATCTCTTTACGCTGAAAGAAGTTAAGGGAACCGTGGATCTTGTAGGGCAGGCCCAACTCCAGGCATACGGTTTCAAAGATTCGTGACTGAGCATTGGTTCTGTAGAGTATTGCTACGTCACCATTAAAACTATCCGATGCAAAGAGAGCTGCAATATCTGTAAGAATGGATCTCGCCTCGTCTGCATCGAACTCATACATATGCAGCACAGGCAATTCACCCTCTTTACGCGTTGACCAGAGCTTCTTGGGATGCCGATTACAGTTTCGGGCAATTAACCTGTTGGCCATATCGAGAATCGGTTGTGTTGAACGGTAGTTCTGTTCCAAACGAATGATTTTGGCATTGGCAAAGTCCTTTGAGAAGTTGATTATATTCTGGATAGAGGCACCACGCCAGCTGTATATTGCCTGGTCATCATCACCAACAGCACAGACATTGCCATGTTCACCACCGATTAGATGCACAATCCTGAACTGGGCGTAATTGGTATCCTGATACTCGTCGATCATTATATGGGAAAACTTGTTTAGATACTTCTGTCGAACCTCTTTATTATTGGCAAAGAGGAGAGCTGTCTCCATAAGCAGGTCGTCGAAGTCAAGGCCGTTATTCTCTCTCAGTTTCTGTTGATAGATACTATAGATCTTATAGACTGTACTCGTATATACGTTCTGGGGATGGTATTCGAAGAAATTATCTATCGTGATCAGGGAATTCTTCGTTTTGCTGATAATAGAAGCTACAGTATTGATAGGCATCGAAGTCTTGGATATATCGAGTTCTTTGTAAATCTTCTTGAGAAGACTCTTCTGATCGTCTCCATCAAAGATAGTGAAATTGCTGCTGAAACCAAGATTATAATTCTTTGCCTCCATGCGGAGGAATGTTGCAGAGATAGAGTGGAAGGTTCCGACCCAGAGAGATCGGGGATTGATGAAGAGACTCTGTGCAAGACGGTTTTTCAACTCTTTTGCAGCCTTATTAGTGAATGTGACGATCAATATCTCCCAGGGTGGTATGCCAAGTTCTTTGATTAAATAGGCTGTCCGATAGATGATTGATCTGGTCTTACCACTTCCGGCACCTGCAAAAACTAGCAGTGGCCCTTCTGTATTAAGGACGACCTTCTGTTGTTGCGGGTCTAAGTGTTCTAAAAAGAGGTTATCAGATTTCATTTAGTAACTACAAATCTTCCTTCTACTCGCTTCTCCTGGTAGATACTTCAGATTATCGAGTATTATACGCCTTTGCCTTCAGGTATCAGAATACGACGATAATATAATCGGAAAGTTTTCCTTCCAGCCGGCCCTGAGGATAATCTACATAGCCGGAAACCCAGTAATAATAATATCTGCCGCTATAAATAAGGTCGATATCGCGATACTCTGTGACTTCACTGAACTCGAGAGTATGAATGAGCTCTTTCTTTGTTTGAAGTGAATAAGCACGATAGATATTATAACCATCTGCGTCGGGTAGTTCACTCCATCTGAGTATAATAGAATTCTGAGGTGAGTATTCCTTAAAATAGCTGAGTCCCATAACTTTGCCCGGAATCTTTATACTGGCATCTCCAGCAGGGTCGAGAGGATTACTTCGGTCCAGGCTGCATGAGGTGAGGGAAAATATCAAGAGTATTATAATCATGGATAACATTATTTTTCGCACTGGTCAAAACCTCCAGGATATACCGGTCGGAGTTATTTGTATACTACTGTGTCGTGATATCTCTTCTTCTACGATCTGATTCCAGAGTTCTCCATTATAACGATTTGTTTCACTCATTACATCGTAGATAGAATAGCCCCAGACAACAAAGAAAAGCCCAAGAAAGAGATTTGACCGGCGGTATGGTTCGACAGCATTATCATAATGCTCGTTGATATCGTCAATATTAGTAGCGTTGCGATATTTGCGATAATGAATCATTGACCGCTCATAGTAGTATAAGCTCGTTCCGAGTATAGCTATTTGTGAAATCAGGAATACCTGTCCCTTCGTGTTTCTTCCGATTGAAAAGTGTCCCCAACCTGGAGCTACAGCAGATTTTAGGGCGTTGGTCCAGGAAGATTGTTTCAGATTGTCGTAATCGTCAAGTAGAGAGGTACTGACTGTCAAACTATCTCTGAAATCCAGACGGGTGGATTCTTCATGCCAGTTGTATTTATAGGGATTGGATAATTCCTGGACAGGTGACGGTCCCTGACTGTAAAGCAGAGAGCATGACAGCAACAGGAGAAAAAGAGACGGTATAATTCTAAGCTTGGTACTGACTCTCATTGTTGCCTATCCCTCCATAATATCGCTGGATATTCTGTTTAAGGGGGTTAGTTGTCTGTTGAGCAGATTAACCTGCCAGATGAAGTAATAATTGTCGGTTCTGGAGGTAATGTCATATCTGATCTCGTAACGGTGAGTACCTGTCGAGAGGCTTATCCTCCAGCCAGAGATTCTCACCTCTTCAGGATTCTGTTCTGCTCTCAGATTGCTGGTAATCTCACTCAGCTTTCTCTCTATCAAACCATTCTTATATTCTCTAACGATACTACGGGCGAATTCTTCAGGATTTCTTTCTATCTCGATTAAATTATTCATCAGAAAGATCTTATCAGAAGTTCTTTGCAGATTGTCTCTGTTGTATGACTGCTGATAGAGGCGGAGTGCTTCCTGATATCGTTCCTGTCTTTCCATTTCCTGCGCCTGGTTATACAATCTCTCGGCCTCTTCTATATTCTGTCGGAGGGTGTTGGCATTATTAATTGCCCTGAGAGCAGCCTGATTACCTGGGATGATAGCGAAAGTTTGATTATAGATTTCAATCGCTTCGTCTATTCGCCGCTCCCTCAGAAGATGATTACCGTGAGCAACCATCTGGTTTACTGTCTGATTAAGGCGTTCTGTGATTAGATTCTGTAATACCGGATCATATTCAACTGCTAAGATATAGAAGTTTTCGGCTTCTTGAAACCTGGCACTGTTTCTGTATTCATCCGCGATCCGGAAGTAGAGGGAACCAATCGTTTTTCTGATTAAATCTTCGTAGGTCAGTGTATGATCCAGCAATAAGAGGAGTATTTCCAGTGCCTCTTCATCTGGATAGCTTCGAGTCTCCTCGATATAGATTGGCATATAATGATCGAGAATGGTTCTGGCATTTAATAGATATTCCAGATCTTTATCATACTCTACCAGGAGCTTGTAATTGGTCAATACGGCCTGATGATCTTCATTATGCTCATGGAAGATCAAGAGACGTTGATAGATTACTCCGTGTATGGAGGGGATATGTCGATAGGTATTGATCACGAAATCACAGAGCTCCAGAGTTTTAGCTATCTTGTTTTCCTGGAGTGAGCTTTCAATCAGCTTGAGATAGGAATCGATCAGTTTGAGATCGGCTTTTTCAGTATTAGCGAGGTAAAAGAATCGTATAGCAACGGGATAATTCTCTCGTGTCATTGCCTGTAAACCGAGCTGATAATAAGCTTCGGCACGATTGTTCAGTGCTCTTGTTACCATTGCACCATCATCGCTTCTTGCTATGAACTGGTCATAGTTTTCGATTGCTCCGACATAGTTGCCACGCTGTTGCAGATTGTGTCCGGTGACATAGTAGTTCGAAGTACAACCTGCAGAGAGAATAATGATAATAATCGCCGCTGCTGAGAGCATTATTCTATACATTGATTTGATACCCATCTTTTGCTATGATATATTCTGATTGAACACCATTCTCGTTTAGCTCTTTTTTGTCAAGAATCTCTACCAATGAAGATGACTCACCATGAATCAGGATGACCTTTCGTTGTTTATCTTTCATCAGATACAGAATATCTTCCAGAGGTGGATGGAGTCCATCAACAATAATAATGCTGGATTTGTCTGGATAATCATTTAAGTGTTCAATACTCTCTATATCTGAAGTGAATAGCAGTGTCTTATTCCCTGTGCTGATAAAAAAGGAATAGGAATTCATCAGATTATGCAGGCTATTTTTCTCGATAAACTCTCTGTAACTCTCCAGATGCTTATTTCTGATCGGCACGATCTCTTTAATATCATTCTGAATGGTATTGACATCTTTAATTATCAGTTCAAAGGGAAGTCTCGCAGGGAATAGATAGAAGGTTGCCAATACAGTGATGAAGTTATCGATCCCTTCCGGTAGATAGAGGGTGAGTGGTTTCCTTCTTCTCTGTAAATGAAACATCTGTAGAACCATAAATATACCTGCAGAGTGGTCAGGATGAAAGTGACTGATAACGATAGTGTCGAGCAAATCTCCGGTAAGGTCGTATTCTAAAAGCTTTTGAGCAGTTCCTTCACCACAATCAATCAAAACATTATGCTCTGCAATTCTTAACCAGAGTGCCGAATGGCTTCTTCCCTCTGTGGGCATTCCTGAGCCTGTACCCAGTATTCTCCCTATCATCATTCTCTTTTTCTGACCTTAAGTTGATTCTTTGTCACGATTATCGGTATGGAGTCGAGTTTAGCTCCAAAGAGATAAAACCCAGCACCGAAGATGATTACGGAAATCACCAGCAGGATCTGTGAATTCATCTTCAGGATCAGAACTGTCAGGAGAACGATGACAATATTTATCAGGTATACTATCAGACTGGTAATTTTTGGAGATTTAAGGGCATTGACGATCCTGTGAGTAGAATGGTCTTTACCTCCCTGAGTAACTCTTCTGCCGTCACGCTTACGGGTGTAGCTCACCAGGCAGATATCAAAGAGTGGATAACTGAGGAGCAATACGGGAAGTAGATAATAGAGGTTGTTACTCATCCTGATCACGGCAAGTCTTCCGGTCAATATTCCCATTGAAGCAAGAAAATAACCGATAAAGAGACTGCCGGCATCTCCCAGAAAGATCTTGGCAGGATTGAAATTGTGTGGCAGGAAACCAAATACAGCCCCGGCAAAGGTGAGCGATAGCAGTGATATATAATGGACTTGAGGAGCCAGAGAGGTAGTCTTTATGATGAAGGCAAAGCTATAGAAACCGATAGCCAGGATTCCGGAAACACCGGTACTGATACCATCCATATTATCGAGAAAATTAAAGGCATTGATCAGGCTGACCATCCATAAGAGTAATATGGGAATAGTAATATAGGCCGGCCCTAACAGAGTAGTCAGATCGTTTGAGATGAGAAAGATCAGAGATGCAATAATCTGACCGAGAAATTTGATCTTTGGCTTCAGAGTAAAGCGATCGTCTATTAAGCCGATTATCAGAATCAGGAGAGCACCGCCAAGGTAGCCCTGAAGTGCTCTGTCAAATTCTCTATGAGGAATGATGAGTATATCGTAGATCACGAAGAGGAAAAAACCGATAAAGACAGCCAGCCCACCAAGGAGGGGTATACTGTTCGCATGTATCTTACGCTGTGACGGGTTATCTACGTAACCTGTTTTCAATGCCAGCTTTCTGATTAGTGGTGTCAGGGCATATACCGTCAGAAACGATAAAACCAGCACCATAGCGTATTCATATATTGATACATTCATGCGAATGATAATCCTTTCTCGTTATATTAAAATCACTATCTGGACAGAGGTTGATTTTGTCAAAGGTTTTATCGCTTCCGGAAGCTGGATGAATCTATCGGAATTATGACGATAAATTTCGGGAATTCTAACCATTTTGAAGCGAGTATTTAAGTTGAATCGGATATTATTTCTTGACTGAAATATTTTCGATAAAAGATAATAACATAAGAAGAACAAGGGGGAGTTCAATGAAGAAAAGCATAATCCTGTTTTTTCTCTTTGCTGTTTGTTTTCTACAAGCGCAGGAACTAGATCTCTGGCATAACATAAGGCATAGTTCCTATACTCAGGAAAATAATCTACACATTAGGGCCGAATTGATCTCAATACCGGATTCCTTTACCGAATTTTTCTATTCTCAGGGTGAAGGGTGGTCAAACGGGGAGCTTGTTCCTCTTAACGATCAGACCAACGAAGCGGTAATTCCTGTTGACCCTTATGAAACTCTCTTTTGTCGGTTCAAAACTGTCATGGAACAGGATTTTGAAGGTATCGGGGAGATCATACCCGGTCTTCCAGATTCGATGAGTGTCATGATGTCGGGGTATATCCCGGAAGACAGCTTTCCCCCTCTGTTAGAACAGCTCGCCCTTACTGCAGAAGATCCGATTGGAGATATCCCCGGAACGTTTCCCTCTTATCTGGATATAACAGCCCAGTATTTTTCCCATTCAGACACAAGAGTCTATACTGCCATCTCCAATAACAGCAATGAGTTTCCGACCGGCCCGATCTGGGGACCTTTCAATATCTATGTTTCTCTCATCCTCAATCCAGAGAACTTTTTTGAAGATCAGGTATTCTATGCTCTCATCTACGGTCAGGTTCCCTTATTCCTCAACAGTCCGGGTCTTTATAGATTTTCAGGATTGAGTTTCGATCAGATGGAGAGAATAGGGGATATCGAATATTACATTTCTGATAACAATCTTCTAAAAGCCTGCTCAATGGATATCCTGACATCAGATCCCTATTTTGGTAACTGGCCGAATTTAACGAACAGCCTTCTCTTTACCACATTAACAATGAGGGTAGACACTTCTCTGGAAGTCGAATTTGTTGATGTCGGAAGGATCTCTCTTATGTATTTCGATCAATATATTATCGAGCCGTTTGTCAATCTACTTCCCACTTTATCCGATATAGAACTTCTCTATCATGACGACGAGACCGAAATAAGCTTAATGTATCACGACCTGAATGACAACTTCCCCCTCATTTCCGAACTGGTTGTTGATGGTGAGGATACGTATCAGTTCCAGCCTCATAGTTTCGATTTTACTCAACCTGTAGAGTTTACCCTCCACTTCCCCGGCAACTGGTCTAATGCTATGGTTCGATTCAGTGATAATAATTACGATGTAGTTGAATATGAGCTCTTTTCTTCAGGTGATGATGTCACCATACCCGTGCCGGGTTCACTTTTTCTTAAAGTTTATCCGAATCCTTTCAATATCTCGGGTCAGGATGCTAATCTGGTCATTGAGACCAGTTGTAACAGGGATATTGAGGGATCTGTTTCCATCTACAACATCAGGGGGCGAGTAGTCAACAGGCTGGAGAATAGTCAGGAACGAGGGAGCAACAATATCTATTCCTGGGATGGCAGAGATTTTCAGGGTGAGAGGGTTGCCAGTGGAGTCTATATAATTCAATACGAAGACCGTTCAGTGAGCAGAAAAGCATATAGCAGGATATTGCTGTTAAGATAATTAGAGTATGAGATAGAGAAAGATTCCAGTATCAGGGGTATTTAATGTTCATTGATTATGCGAGGATAAAGGTTTTTGCCGGTAGAGGTGGCAAGGGTTGCATCAGTTTCAGAAGAGAGAAATATGTTCCGAAAGGTGGTCCCGACGGCGGGCATGGCGGAAAGGGTGGCGATATAATCGCAGTAGGAAATGAAAACATCAATACCCTGCTGGAGTATCGTTATCTGAAACATTTCAAGGCGAGCAAGGGTCAGCACGGTTCCGGCAAGAACAAGACCGGCAAATCGGGTGAGGACCTGATCCTCTATTTTCCGCTGGGAACTGTGATTTATGATATCAAAGACGGCAAACGGAATTTAGTGGCTGAGATCGACTCTCATAATCAGCGGGAGGTAATAGCCCGGGGTGGAACAGGCGGAAAGGGTAATGCAGCCTTCGCTACCAGCACGAACCAGGCACCGAGAGAGGCAGAAGACGGACAGCCGGGAGAAGAGAGAGAGCTGGAACTGGAATTGAAACTCATCGCAGATATCGGTTTGGTTGGTTTTCCCAATGCTGGCAAATCGACGCTGTTGAGCAGAGTATCAGCAGCACAGCCAAAGATAGCGAATTACCCCTTTACCACCCTGGAACCTTCGCTTGGTGTCGTTTCTGTCGGAGATTATAACTCTTTTATTATAGCCGATATACCCGGGATAATTGAGGGTGCTCACGAAGGGAGGGGGCTCGGGTTACAGTTTCTGAGACATATAGAGAGGACAAAGATTCTGCTCTTTCTGATTGATGTGAACTCACCAGATCCTCAGCACGATTACAGGGTGCTAAGAGCTGAATTGTCTGAATATGACAGTCATCTCGACAAGAAGCCACATCTGGTGGCTCTTAATAAGATAGATACGGTGGCAGAGAATATTCGTCAGCGCAAAGTGGCTGAACTGCACGAAAAGTTTACCAGAGATGGGCAGGAACTGATTATCGTTATCTCTGCTGTAACAGGTGAGAATCTGGAAATCCTGATAAGTGAACTATTCAGTTTAGTAAAGAAAAATGACTCGGAGAATAAGAGCCTGGATCAGGTTAGCAGAAATTAAAGACCTGGGATTACAACGATCCTATCAGTTATTGAAGGTTCTGGGTGAACCGGAAGGTTTTGTCGGCAGGGGGCAGGAGCCATTGTTGCCGGTTGATTTTCTCTCACCAGCGGTAAAAAGTGATCTGGCAAAGGATAAGGATCCGGTCAACTGGTTACAGATCGGTAAATTAATGGAGCGGTACAAAATTAGCTTTGTAACAATACTCGACCGGGAGTATCCCGAACCGCTCAAGAATATCTTCAATCCACCACTCTTTCTCTTTTACCGGGGAAATTTACAGCAACCAGAAGGAGAGAGATCTCTCGCTGTAGTGGGGACAAGAAAACCGGATAATTACGGTCTGATGATGACCAGAAAGCTTACCAGCCAGCTTGTCAGCTATGGTTTTACTATCGTGAGTGGCCTTGCCTACGGGATAGATACCCAGGCACATCTTACTGCAGTGGAGAACAACGGTAGAACGATAGCCGTCATGGGAACAGGATGTGATCAGATATACCCATTCAGGAACAGCAAGCTGGCTGAAAAGATTCTGGAGAGAGGAGCTCTGGTCTCGGAGTTTCTTCCTGGATCTAAACCGGAGAAGTGGAATTTCCCTCTCAGGAATCGAATTATCAGCGGTCTCTCTGTCGGAACCCTCGTCATCCAGGGCAAGAAGACCAGCGGTGCCCTGCTTACTGCGAAGTTTGCCCTCGACCAGAACCGTGACCTCTATGCGTTACCGGGCGATATTAATCGGAAACTATCCGAAGGCCCAAACTATCTGATAAAACTCGGAGCCAAGATCGTAACAAATGCTTCCGATATTGTGGAGGAGTATGACCTTATACTGCAGCCAGTAGAGGAGAAGAGGCCTGAGTTATCAACCGGTGAGCAGCGTGTTCTAAAAGTAATAGAAGAGAACAAACCGGAGATCAGTTACGATAATCTCGTTCTTAAGACCGGGCTTACCGTAGGGGAATTATCCACTATTCTGCTCAATCTGGAGATCAAAAATCTGATCAGGGTAGGTGACGGCACGATGGTCAGCGCTGTGAACTGAAGCCTGACTTCTTATTCTTCCGGTTCGTAGCTGGTAAAGAAATCGAGCAGTTGCTGTTCAGTCTTATCCGGCTGTTGCTCTGTATTAAGATTAGAGACAGAAATCCCAAGTAACCTTACACCTCTGTTGCGGATGTAATTGATCTCCAGAAGTCTCACGACCGTATCAGTCAATATCCCAGCATCAGAAACATAGATCTGTCTCGTAAAGCTTCTCGTATGCTGGGTAAAATCGTTATACTTAATCTTCAGGGTGATGGTTTTCCCCTTGATATTACTGGTTTTCAATTCCTCCGAGACATCGGCTACCAGGCTGATTAGCACCCTGATCATCTCTTCCAGGTTGTAAATATCTCTGGAAAAGGTCCGCTCCTTTCCCAGCGATCTGCGGACTCTGCTGATAGTAACTCTTCTTCTGTCGATACCACGGACGATTTCATAGTAATACTTGCCTGTAGTACCGAAATGCTTCATTAATACATTCAGTTCCATTCTCTTCAAATCTCTTCCAGTTCTGATCCCCAGGCTGTGCATCTTCTCCGCAGTTGCCTTACCTATCCCGTGAAATTTCTCTATCTCGAGATTCTCCAGAAGAGGTAACGCCATCTCGGGAGTAATCAGGGTCAATCCGTCCGGTTTATTCAGGTCAGAGGCTATCTTGGCTAGAAACTTATTGTAGGAAATACCGGCAGAACCGGTTAACTGACAGCGCTGCCCGATTTTTGTTTTTATCTCTCTGGCCAGGTTGACCGCTGCAGGAAAATCGGTTGCCTGCTCGCTCACATCGAGATAAGCCTCATCGATAGAGACTGCCTCAACAATCGGTGTAAATTCCAGAAAGATTTCCCTTATCTGCCGGCCTACCTCACTATAGACCTCATAACGTCCCGGAACAAAGATGGCTCTGGGACAGAGCTTATAAGCTAAAAAACTCGGCATTGCAGAGTGTATCCCAAACTTGCGGGCTTCATATGAACAGGTAGAGACTACTCCCCTACCAGTCGGAGAACCGCCTACTATCAGGGGCTTACCACGATACTGCGGGAAATCACGCATCTCTATCGCGGCAAAAAAGGCATCCATATCGACGTGGATTATTCTTCTCTGGTCAGCCATAGGATTCTACTCTTAACGGATTCCAGCTTCACTGCTGTCTGGATCGGGCCTTACTCTTTACGGCTCCTGAGAAATAAGTAAGACTCCTCACCCGATAAATAGAATAAAAAAAAGGCGGCTTACAGGGTAAACCGCCAATTCTCTTGTGCAGAATTACTTCACTGTCTGCTTCAACTTGCTTCCAGCTTTGAATACTGGAACCTTGCGGGCAGGAATAGTGATCTTGGCACGAGTCTGAGGATTTACACCCATTCTCTTCTTTCTCTTGGATACAGAGAAAGTTCCAAAGCCAACGAAAGTGACCTTGTTACCTTTCTTCAAGGAACTAGATACACCATCTAATAATGAAGTTAAAGCCATTCCAGCCTGTTTTTTAGTGATTGAAGCATCAGCAGCAATTTTTGCAATCAGTTCATCTCTTTTCATAATATTCACCTCCATCATTTAGGATGACCAAACAATACAGAGAGAACTTTTTGTGTCAATATAAATCTTTGCTAATCAAGTGTTTAAGAAACGTCTCAGCGATTTAGCACCCTGAAAACCGCTGTCAGAGCGGATGACAAAGAATGCCTCTAACTCCCTGCGGTGCAAGCAGATAGGGGCAATAATAAAGGTCGAAAAAGCCAATTAAAAGGCATGAAAATAATAGGGCATTTTTTTTACAAAAACTTTGTTTATTTCAAGGTTGCCTCTCTTCTCTCTCATATCAATCGAGAGGGAATTTTAATAGTTTTTTATCACTCTGATGATTTAAGATGAGATATCCACCTCTTTTTTTTAGTTCATTGAGGATAGCCTTTTTTGTCAGAAATGTATTATATCGGTTAACATCATAAGCAGAGGTTACAGGAAGCTGGAGGTGTAGTTCATGAGGAATGATATCTCCCGGGTAGTAACAGAGGTTGTTTTTACTTTCGATCCTAATAATCTGGGTTCCGTTACTATGTCCACCAGCCAGGCAAATTTTAATTTCCGGGCTTATCAGGTATTCACCATCGATGATGAGTAGTTTGTCGGACTTTTGAAGCAGCTTAATCGGTCTATCAAACCGGTAAGCAGCCCTGTTAAGTTCATCTGGATTAATAGCAGTTTCCCATTCTTTTTTCTGGATAATGTGTTTAGCTTTAGGGAACATTAACTCTTCCTGTTCGTTCACCACATTCAGGATTCCGCCGATATGGTCATGGTGGAGGTGGGTCAATATCAGGAAGTCGATATCATCTCTTGAGCAGCCACATCTTTCTATAGATTCCAGAAGTCTGGCCGGTTCCGGGCTGTAGATTTTTCTGATCTTCTCATCAGGGAAGTATCCTATCCCGGTGTCAATGAGGATATTCGGTTCAGTTGTTCTGATCAGCATCAGGTTGGTAGCGAACCTGATTCGCTGTCTGGTGTCTGCAGTCAAGTTCTTTTCCCAGACTACTCTGGGGAGGACACCCATTCCAGCACCGGCGTCACTCTTGAACCCACCGGCATCGAAGATTGAACATTTCAGGTTATCGAGCTCGAGTTCAACGATTTCTCTCTTGTCAGGGAGCATCAGTCTTCTTGTTTTCTACGTCTCTGTCTTTGTGGTCTTGGTTGTTTCTGAACTTTATTGTTTGTTTCCCGGGCAGGATAGAGAACTATTCTTTTGGAGTCTCCCTTGCCGATAGTCATTGTCGTTATTTCGGGGTTCTTATCTAAAAAGCGGTATATAATACGACGGTCAGAAGCGTTCATCGGTTCCAGAGTAATGCTCTTATCCCGGCTTTTGACTTTCTTTACTATCTGTGTGATTTTTCGTATCAGCCTCTTTTCGTGAGCTTCTCTATAGTTATCGATATCGAGGATAACTCTGCTTCGTTCATCCTCTCCATTTTCCAGTACTCTGTTGAGGAGGTGCTGGATGGAATTGAGCATTTTACCCTCTTTACCGATCATGAAGCCGGGGTTATCTACCCCTGTAACACTAATATAGTAGTAATTATCTTTGTAGTTTACATCGAGTTTTTTAAACTCGATATTCATTCTGTTGAGCAACCCGTCGAGGAAGCGTTTCAACATATCTTCCTCTTCCGGGATCATGAATTTTACCACCGCTTGTTTCTGTCCGATGATACTGAAAAGACCACGAGAGCCCTTTTCTATAACTGTATAACTGATATCATCCTTTTGCAGATTGAATTCTTTCAAGAAATCTTTGATAATTTTTTCCGGTGATGTCCCTTCCCGTTGAATCTCTTTCATAGAAAATCCTTTTTAAGTTTGTTGTTTAAATTTTTGCATTATGAAGTATTGCTGAATGATCGAGAAGATATTGAAGACAGTCCAGTAGAGGACCAGCCCGGCCGGTAGTGATCGGAAAATGAAGACCAGAAAGACCGGCATAATATACATCATCATCTTCTGACTCTGCATCTGAGCCAATTGCTTCTCGTCCATCTCCTCTTTATTAACTCTTTTAGGCATCATCATCCTCTGCTGGAGGAACATGAACAGCCCCATCAGGATCGGGAGGATCATAAAAGGGTCCGGTTCTGAGAGGTCGGATAGCCAGAAAACAAAAGAGGCCTGTCTCAGTTCGATGGAGTAGCGTAATACCGGGTAGAGTGATAAGAATACAGGCATCTGAAGCAGGAGCGGAAAGCAGCCACCGAGAGGATTAACGCCATGTTCTTTATATAGCTTCTGTAATTCTGTCTGCATTTGTTTGGGATCCGATTTATACTTACGCTGGATCTCCTGCATATAGGGCTGAACTTTCTGCATCTTGTGTGTGGATGAATAGCTCTTATGTGTCAGTGGATAGAGAATGATCTTCAGCAGCAGGGCGAAGAAAATGATCGTAACTCCGTAATTTCCGAAAACTCTGTTCAGATTGGTTAAGACCCAGAGGAAGAGGCGGCTCAAAGGTCTGATGATCTTCCAGCCCATCTCTATCGTCTCTTCCAGGCCTATCCCGTAACGCTGAAGGTTCTGGTAATCGAGCGGGCCAAGGTAGATTTCGTAACGATCATAAATATCTCTGACAGCCCTGCCTGGGTCGATGGTAAGCTCAAAAGCCGGACTATCGTTATGGCTGTAGACATTGACGTTATCGGTCATCAATCTCTGTTCGGGGATCAAAGCCATAATGAAATACTTAGAACGGATAGCAGCCCAATCGACATTCCCTCTGATAATCTCTCTCTCGTTCATTCTCCGAAGCTGGATATTGGTCCGAGAGTTCTGGATCTGGCCAATAAAGCGATAGTCGCTCTCCTTATGTTTAACCTTCTCTTCTGTATCGGTGATTCCGCTATTGAAGCCGATTTTATAGCTTCTAACATTACCGATCCCGGAAATGGAGAGCTCTTTATAAAGGGCATAATCTTCATTGATTATATATATCTTTTCAATTACCCTCATTCCTTCAGATTCAAGATAGAAGGTCAGTATCTGATGACCGTCTTTTGTCGTCTTTTCCCAGTTAAAAACTAACTCATCGGGGAATAGTAAATCTTCTGCTGTTTCTATCTCCAGGCCTAATAGTAATTCTCCTGCCGGGATAAGGTTAACAGGATTAACTTTATCGTAATGCTTATGTTCTTTCAGGAGAGCCGATCTAAGCAGGCCACCTCTGTTGGTGAAGACCAAAGCCATCAGGTCGTTTTCCAGAACTATCTCATCGGAGATAGCAATGTCGGCTCTGGTTAATAATCCTTCATTCTCACCAGCTGTCGTTGAGATCTCAGGATCTGAAAGCTCCAGTTCAGATTCTACTACAGGCTCTGAAACCTCTCTTGACTCGACCACTGTCTCTGTTGTTTCCGGTGTTCTATTTTTCCAGAGAAACTGGTTACTGAGCCAGAATACCAGAAAAAACAAAACCAGGGCAATGATAGTCTTTTTTTCCAAACCTCTCCTCCTAATCAGGGTAATGGATCGTAACCCCCGGGATTGTAGGGATTACATCTGACAACACGCTTCACACTCAAGAAAATAGCCCGGATGAATCCATACTTCTGAAATGCCTGCCTGGCATATTCACTACAGGTCGGAGTGAAACGGCAACAGGGGGGGATAATGTAGCGTGATATCTTCTGATATCCACTTATCAGAAGAATAAAAATTCTGTTGATCATCTCTTTACTTGCTTGTCTCATAAAGGATTCAGAAACACTTAAGAGTTCTGGCCAATCAGACTAAAACAGTCATCAAGATCTCTGTTGATATCTTCCCAATTAGCTTCGGATGCATTATTCCGGGCAATTATCACGGCTGATACTCCGCTTGTTATCTGTTCCGAATGTTGATGAAGATAAGCTCTTATTCTCCGCTTTAATTTATTGCGGACCACTGCTTTACCCACTCTCGATCTTATTACGATGCCGACTGACGGCTCTTCCACTTCACCATTCAGGCAATAGAGAACGGTGAAGTAATTACCCTGTACCTTTTGATGCTCTCTGTAAATATCTCTGTATTCAGAAGTCTTCTTGATGAACCGCATCGTCTCATACGGTTAAATTCTTTCTACCTTTTGCCCGTCGTCTTTTTAATACCAAACGACCACCACGAGTAGCCATTCGCGCTCTGAAACCATGTTTGTTACGACGCTTTCTGTTATGAGGCTGATATGTTCGCTTCATTATACATCTCCTTGATAATTATCATTAAACTCTTATAGATATGATTCACCTATAGTCATTTTTTACAATGAATTACAACAAATAAGTTTACCACTTCTGTGTCAAGGAGAAATGATATGACACCGGAGGTCAAGCAGGATCAAGTGAAGTTCCGATGAAATACCCGACAATCAGAGAGGAGCATGGGAGTCGGCCCGAGCCGACTCCCATGCAATTCAGAGGTAAGAGTATTTGATGGCAGCGACAAAGCATTGGGTAAGATGTTATCAGACCAGTCTGGCAATTAATTAATTATACCGATCTGAGGGTATAACTGATGTTTTAATCGTGTTGTTATTAAAGGATTTAGGTTGACACAGTAAGTGTAAGGGGAAAATTGAGTAAAATAAAATATAGAGTAATATGGAGGATTTATGAAGAGAGGTGGCGACAGATACGGAACGCATCGTGTTATAGAGCCGAAGGGTGTTTTACCCCAACCGGCCAGGGTATTGAACAATGATACGGTAGAGATCTGGGACAACGAGATGAAGCTTGATGTGATCAGGTTGAATATTGATTCGGCTTCATTTCATCAGATCAAGACCAAGCTCGAGAAGCAGGGGAAGAGTGGTCTGGAGCAGGCATTTGCTGAACACGTAATCGATCTGACAGAGCGGACAGGGAAGCATAAGAATGAGGACACCGGTTCAGGTGGTATGTTGATCGGCCGGGTAGCCGAGATCGGGCCTAACTTCGAGATGAAGGACCGGATCAAGGTTGGTGATAAAGTTGCTTCTCTGGTTTCCTTATCTCTTACTCCATTGAAGGTGAGAAAGGTCAAGCAGGTCTATCTGGATAAGGATCAGGTCGATATCGAAGGGGAAGCGATTCTCTTCAGTTCGGGAGTATATGCGAAATTGCCGGACGATATGGATGAGAATCTGGCCTTATCAGTCCTCGATGTAGCAGGAGCACCAGCCCAGGTAGAGCGTCTCGTCAAGCCTGGAGACAATGTAGTTATTATTGGGGCTCACGGTAAATCGGGTGTGCTCTGTAATGCGATAGCCAAAGAGAAATGTGGAGAGTCCGGCAGGGTAATCGGAGTTGTGAGAAGAGAGTCTTACATTCCGGTATGCCGGGAGACCGGCTGTGACGAGGTAGTTCTGGCTGACGCAACCGATGCTCTGAAGATTCATAACGGAGTATCTGAACTGACTAATGGTAAGATGGGAGATGTTGTGATCAATTGCGTAAATATCGAAGATACAGAGATGAGTACGATTCTGGCCTGTAAAGACAGGGGGCTGGTCTACTTCTTCTCGATGGCAACATCATTCACGAAGGCAGCACTCGGTGCCGAGGGTATAGGGGCAGATATCGACATGATACTCGGTAACGGCTATGCTCATGATCATGCCAGGATATCACTCAATCTACTAAGACGCAATCCTGTCTTGATGAGGATATTCAAGGAGCGATACTGCGACTGATCTGAGGATGTTAATTACCAGCGTGATCTGTATGATTGAGCAGGGGATCATCCCAGCTGTTAAAACTTTGCTATAAATGGAGAGGAGAGACATGAAAATCACAAATAACGAAGCGGATTACAAAGTAGAGATCCATCGGACTAAAGAGAAGAATATCAGAGATAATGTCAGCCTGGAGGAATGGAATGACTGGCACTGGCAACTCAAGAACAGGATAACAACTTTTGATATACTGAGAGAATATATCGATCTTTTACCGGAAGAGGAAGCTATAGATCAGAGCAGGAATGTCTCGTTCCGTATGGCGATTACCCCTTACTATTTTTCTCTGATAGATCAGAAAGATCCTAATGATCCGATAAGACTGCAGGCGATACCACGGATCAGTGAGGCTCTTATCACTGGATCGGATCAGCAGGATCCCCTTCATGAGGATATAGATTCTCCCGTTCCGGGACTAACTCACCGCTATCCCGACCGGGTCTTATTACTGATAACAGATCAGTGTTCCATGTATTGCCGGCATTGCACAAGACGTCGCAAGGCGGGAGAGAAAGATGCGCCACTCCCGAGAGAGGATGTCGATGCGGCTATCGATTATATCTCCAGGCATAAAGAGGTGAGGGACGTTCTCTTGAGCGGTGGTGACCCTTTTACTCTGTCGGACGAGAGATTGAACGAGATACTGGAGAGGATCTACCGGATAGAGCATGTGGAAATAATCCGTATCGGTTCACGAACACCTGTAGTTTTACCTCAAAGGATAACCGACTCACTGATCAGGATGTTGAAACAATATCAGCCAATCTGGATCAATACTCACTTCAATCACAGTAATGAATTGACCCCCGATTCGATCGAGGCAATAAACAGGCTGGTTGATAATGGATTTCCAGTTGGTAATCAGTCAGTCCTGCTGAAAGGGATCAACGATAATGTTGATGTGATGAAGAATCTAGTTCATCAACTGGTCAGAAACAGGGTCAGGCCATACTATCTTTATCAATGTGATCTATCGATGGGTATAGCTCATTTCCGCACACCGGTATCCAGAGGAATCGAGATAATGGAATCGTTGCGGGGTCATACCTCAGGGCTCTGTATTCCGACTTTTGTAGTTGATGCACCTGGTGGTGGCGGCAAGATCCCTGTCACACCGAACTATATCGTTTCCCAGGCACCTGGTAAGGTAGTTCTCCGTAATTATGAAGGGCACATTTCGGTATATACAGAACCGGGCTATCTGCCACAGACAGAGGAGAAATATGCAGGTAAATGCCCCGAATCAAGGAGATCAAATGAAGGGGTCATATCCTTATTAGAGGGTGAGAAGGTATCTATTGATCCGAGTGAATCAGCAAGATCGAAGCGTAAGCGATAAAGAGAGACTTTTAAACACCATAGGTGAGAGTGGAAAGCGGATAACGGTCATCGTCGGTCTCTCTAAAAATGCCGGTAAAACGACCTTTCTCAACTGGTTGCTGGAGCATTGTAAGTTCACAGCGAAGGGTGTTATTACAACCGGACTAGACGGTGAAGATATAGATCTCCTTGAGAATGTCCGCAAACCGAAGGTCTGCATTCCTCCGGGAACTATTTTCACCGTAAGGGCTTCCGAGATGCAGAGGCTTTCCGGTTTTCTGGAGGTACTGGAGAAGTCAGCTTACAGGGCAGGTGGTGAGAATATCTGGCTCGTAAGGAATGATACAGGGTTGGAAGCAGAAATCGTCGGGCCACCGTCAGTCGCAGAACAGATAGAGACAGCAGGAAGAATACTTTCACACGGAGCAGAACACATCTTTATCGATGGCTCGCTTGACCGAAAAGCAATAGGAGCATCACCACTTGTCGATTCCCTGGTCATTACCGGCAGTCCGGTATACGGACCGTTACCGGCATTGAAGAAAGGTTATAAGGGTTTGTATGATCTGGCGAAAATAGAGGGTGCATCTGGCCAGATATCATCTGGAGTTCTTGAGGTGTTAAACGAAGAGGATTATATCCGAATCCTGTTCGGCCCACTGAAGAAAGGTCTTAGTGATCCGCAAGAATCCCCACTCAGAGATGGACGGTCTGTAGCTCTCCATGCTTCGAGTTCTGAGTGGATTCGGTTGCCATTTAAAACCCTGTTAGGACATGAGAAAGAAATGCTCTCTCTGTTACGGTCAAAAGGTAAGGAACCTTCTCTGATTTTTATTCCAGGTAGTCTGACGGAACGTTCATTTCAACTGCTGAAAGGACCTATTCAGGAGTTTCCCGGCCTGAAGATTATCCTGAAACATCCCTTTCATGTGAAGGTTGCAGACTCGTCATTTCGATGGCTGAGGCAGAAGAACATCCTGCTGGTTCTGAAGAGGATGGAGATTGCCGGGCTAATAGTCAACAGTTATGCAGTGAACGGTAATCATATAGACTGTGAGCATTTCCGCAGGTCAATCCGGGATGAGTTTTCTCTGCCTGTTGTCGATGTGATGGAGGTAAGTGGTTGATGAGTGAGTATGGAGAGAGTCACCCTAACCTTACAGAGATTATAGAAAGGAGGAGTTGAAAATGGCTTATATCGACCGGGAGAGCAGCAAATCGTTACATATACCTCAGATAATGGAGATGGTGAGCCCCTTTTCCGAAGTTGGCAGAAGGTTGAAAAGCAGTGTTAAGCCATTCAGTCCGGGTCGGGAGGACGAGTTACGAGGCGAGTATCATAAGGTAAGAGCTTTAATGCAGGTTCTGAAGAGCCATCGAGAATTCCGTCTCACTGTGACTTTCTCTCTATCGAGAATCGAGAATATACGACAGAGCTTTGTCAAGGCGACAACCACCGAGCTACTGGAATTGAATGAACTTTATGAGATAAAGAATTTTCTTTATCATTACGAAAAGATAAGGGATGCGCTGCTGAGACATAATCTGAAGGACCTGGTCAGGCTCATTCCCTTCGAATCTCTTTTCAGGTTGTTAGATCCCGAAGAACAGAGGATCCCGACCTTCCATATCAGCAGCAGATATTCAGAGACACTGGCAGCTCTCCGACTGAAGCTTTTCGAACTGAACGGTAAGATGCGGTATATGGAGCAGAAGAGCCTGGAACAGGCTCAGAAAGAGCTGGAACTCCGGACGGCAGAGAGACAGATCGTCGTTTCACGTCAGAATAAAAGACTGGTGCAGAAACTCGATGAATCGCAATGGTATGCTCTTTCCGATGAGAATTTTGCCAATCTGACCTTCGTCTTTCGGCCTCCAGAAGAGATCATCAGGCTGGAGCGGGAGCAGAACAGTCTAAGGCATAAGATCGAGGAGGAGGAATTAAAGGTAAGAAAGGAATTGAGCAGAGAGATTGGTGAGCGAGGTAATGATCTTATCACCGCGCTCAGTGAGATCGCCAGACTCGATTATTTAATTGCCAGGGCTCTTTTCGGCTGCGAAATCAATGGTATTATACCAACAATATTCACTCTCAGGTCGGATAAAACAGAACCGCCACTAGGAGTGAAGAGTACTTCACCTGTCATATCACTCCAAGGTGCGGTCAATCTCTTTATCAAAAAGGAGCTGGAATCCGAGAAGCTGGAATATCAAGCGGTCGACATTCATTTCAATGACAGGATCAATATCATTACTGGTGCCAATATGGCAGGGAAATCGACTCTGTTGAAGACCATAGGGCAGTTATTCTATCTGGCAGCTCATGCTATTCCCTTACCCTGCCGAAAAGCGGAATTACCACTCTTAGATTTCATCTTCTTCAGCAGTGACAGTGAATCAAGTTTTCGGACCGATCTGAGCAGTTTCGCTTCTGAACTCATTTCGATCAACAATGCTGTTAAACAGCCTGGTAGAGGCTTATTCCTGATCGATGAATTTGCCAGAGGAACAAACCCGCTCGAGGGTGAATCTTTTGCCAGGGCGATACTGGAACTTCTCATTGAGCGGAGAGGAATTGCTGTCTCGGCAACACATTTCTCCTCTCCATCGTTGATCAGCAGAGCGGCACATTACCGGGTTATTGGCCTGAGCCGAAATGACTATCAGAAATTGAAGAAAACACTCTCTCCCGATGAACAGGGAGGAAAAGACGATTTGAAGAAGAGAATTCAGGTGTTACACAGATATATGAATTATCAGCTCGAATCGGTAGAGACAAGTAATATCCCTCCCCGTGCGGCTCTGATGATAGCCGAAGTACTTGGTGTCGATAGAGAGATTATAGATAAAGTGAAGAGTTTCATGAAAGGGAAACGATAGGAAAAGCCAGCTGATAAAAAAGAGATGAGAGGAGAAAGTAATTGACAATGCCTCTCCGTTATCCGTTTATTTACTCGTGAGGATTGACTATGGTAACTAAAACACAGAAAGTAAGGCTGGGTATCTTCCTGTTTTTCGGGATTCTGCTTTTGATAATCTTTATTATTCTGATTGCAGGAGAGAGGTTGCTCGAGCGGGTCGATACCTATTACATCGCTTATGAAGATGTCTCTATCAGTGGGCTGCAGATCGGTGCCCAGGTTAAATATCACGGTATCAATGTAGGCCGGGTGGAGAGTCTTCATATAGACCCGGAGGATGTTAACCGGGTGATCGTTGAGGTCAGGGTCGAGAGGGGAACCCCCATCAAAGTCGATACCGAAGCATCACTTATCCTGGTTGGTATAACCGGTCTGAAGCAGGTAGAGCTCTTTGGCGGAACGAGAGAGGCTGAACTGCTTGCACCTGGCGGGTTTATCAAAGCAGGGAGGACCTTTTTCGATGATATATCCTTCAGTGTCGAGGAGTTAACGACAAAGCTGGACAGAGTGCTGAGTAATATAGATGCTCTTACCGATCAGGAGAATCAGATCAAGTTTTCTAACATGCTGACTAATCTGGAAAGGATCTCAGAGAGTTCTTTAACAGCTGTCGAACAGTTTGAACAGACATTGAACTCTCCCGAGTTCCAGAGTATCGTCAGCAACACGGCAAAGTTTACTGAGGAATTAGCCCAAATAGAGCTGACAGCAACACTCGAAGAACTCAATGCAGCGATAGCTCAGGCCAATCAGACTTTTATGCATATCGACCTGATGGTAATTCGCAGCAGGCGTGATATCCTCATCACCTTCGAGACCCTTAAAGAGGCGGCCGATAATTTTGAAGAGTTTACCAGGCAGTTAAGTGAGGACCCCTCACTACTCCTGAGGCGACGGCCATAATAATACAAAAGATAGAGAGAAGAAACCAAGGACAGGCCATGATGAAGATAAGAACATTCTCCCTCTTGTTTATAACAGTGCTGATTTTGAGTTGCAGTTCACCCCCGGTGGAACGTAATTATTATATTATCGATTATAACCCGGTGCCGAATAATACCAGTCTCGTTCTGGACAATCCATTACCCTATAGGGTTCAAGTCCCGGATAGCAGAGTATCGAGAGTGTATGACCGGACACAGATCGTTTTCCGATATTCAGCACACAGGATTGAATATGCTCCACACGATCTCTGGGCGGTAAGACTATCCAGTGCCATCCCTGATGTCCTGACCAAACATTTTACCCGGTATAATACATTTTCTGTTACACAGCGGGATTTTCTGACTGAAAGGCCCGATTATGAGGTTATCACCAGTATCAACCGGATAGAGATGCTCCGAAGCGAGTACTTCCGGGCGGTGAGTATCAGTATGGATATCTATCTCAGACGCGGGCATGATCTGCATTATCTGGTCCAGCACTCTTTCGACAGAGAGTATGAGATCTTCAGTGACGAGGTAGAGATTTTTACCCAGAACCTGAGCAGGATAATAAGAGAAGAGACTGATCTCTTCATTGAGAAGGTGCTCTATCAGTTCGAAGTACTGAAAGACGAAGAAGCGAGTGAATAGGCCGAAATCTTTTCAAGGTGGAGACGATAAATCGGGAGAAATCTGATATGTGCTATCGTATAAGATCGTTAATGAGAATCTTGATTCTAAGCTTGATGATAATCAGTTCCGTTATGTTGAGTGGCCAGAGTGAAGAGCAGATCAGTACCTGGCTCATGCCCTCACCACGCGAACAGCTCGATCTGGAGGCCAGAAGAGATCTGGTCGGGCTGGGAAGAATATTCCTGCCGGCTATGACCTCCCCGGATTACGAACCGTTTTACCAGGCAGTATGTGCGGATACCGATGATCAACGTTTTGCCCAGATGGGGGAGAGCCTCTATCTCCGTCCCGGTGAGTATGTCCTTTGTTATGGTTCCGGAACCGAAGCGCAGATGATGAGAAAGACCGTCAATGTCCACCGGGAGCATATACATATAGTAGAACCAGACTGGGCAGGGCTTCGTGTCAGGCTCATCGATGAGAACAGGAACAGTGTTGATACTCAGTATGAGCTCTTTTCTATGGTTAATGCCGAAAGTTATGGGTTCGGGCTCGGTGCCCAGGAGGAATTCGGTGAACAGGTCCAGACCTGGATACTAAGGCCGGGTAGATACAAGATCGTATTGAACAATAAACCTTTCAATACGATAGATGACTTTACAACAGTCGATCTGGCTGAAGCTGAACTGAGAATCCTGACTGTCGTGATCGATTCCGAGAGTAATTCACTTATCGGTGCCGGAGTCCTGGAAGGTGTGGAATACGGCAGAGAACGGCGAAACCTGAGATTGACCAGTGCCATTCACGGTAACCTGAATCTCAATATGGATAACTCTACCGATAAGGACCGGCCGTCAATCAATCTGATAGTAACGACTCAGCTCGATAACCGGCTATTGTATGACAAATTTCCCTACTTCTATACCATGCATAATCTGACCGATTTCGGGCTGAGTAAGGATCGAGATTCCGATCTTCGAGTCTCTTCGGATAATTTTCAGATCAAGAATACCTTTGTCTATTACCTCTCTCAAGTGATCGGGCTCTATGGACGACTGGATCTGGAAACCCATTTCTTCGAGGAGTATGAGTATTTCGACGAGGCGACAGATGTAATGATTGAGGATAGTGAGGGAGAGCTGACCGGTGAGGAATTTAGCGGGGTAATGAAATTCCGGACAACTCCTTCGTTTTTTCCCCTCTCATTCCGTGAAGGGACAGGCTTCAATATCAGGCCACTCAACAGGCCAAGATCGACGATAAACCTGCGGCTCGGGTTCGGTATGCAACAGGATATTAACCGAGATGTCTACCGGTTCGAAGGGTTCGAGACGATAGTTGAAGAAGAAGAAGAGAGCGAATATGCCCTATTCCGGGAGGCTGATTCGACCTATAAGGAGGGAATCGAGGTATCCCTTCTGGCTAATTTCTTCACTCCCTACAACATCTCATATAACACGACACTCGATATTCTTCTTCCCTTCGACAGGAGTGTTTCAGAGACGTATAAATGGGAGAATACTTTTACTTTCAGGTTTGTCAGACATCTGGCCCTCGATTATAAGCTTAATTTTCATTATGATAAAGACAGGCTATCCTACACAGAGATTGTACATAACGTCTTTCTCCGTCTGACATATTTTATCTACTGATATGAGCAGAAAAAGAGAACCCTCTTCATTCAGGACTAAGGATGGGATACTCTATCTCTCCGGCAAGATAACGAAATATACAATTCCGGAACTCTGGGCTGAGAAGGAACGGTATCAGGAATATAGCACGCTTGAGAGAATAGACCTTTCGGAGGTGAAGGTCCTGGATAGTGCAGGGGTGTTATTCATCGAGGAGTTGGTAGAAAGGATCAAAAAGAGTAATCCTGCTCTCGGTGACAAGCCAGCCGAAGAACTGCTCATCAACTATTCTGATCAGATCGGTTACTCACTGAAGATATTCAGTCAGAGATCTCTCCCGGAACCTGTAGAGAAGGAGAAGATCGGATTTTTCGAAAGTCTGGGAGGTTCTTATTTCGAGATCAGAGATGCCGTTTACGAATTCTTGCTCCTCTCTGCAGATGTCTTCTACTGGTCAATTATAGGGCTGGTCAAAAAGCGGGGTGCCCGTAAAGGTTCTTTGATTCACCAGTCGGTACTTATAGGTGTCGATGCGGTCCCGATCGTATTTACTCTCTCTTTTGTAATCGGACTGATAGTCGCTCTTCAATCAGCAGCGCAACTGAGATTGTTCGGGGCAAATATATTCATTGCTGACCTGATGTCGATCGCGATGGTTAGAGAGATGGGACCGCTCATAACAGCTATCATCATCTCCGGACGGAGTGGCTCGTCTATAGCTTCGGAAATAGCTACCATGAAGGTTACAGAAGAGCTCGATGCCCTGAAGATGATGGCGATTAATCCAATTCGATATGTAGTGGTACCCAAATTTCACGCTATTACTATCTGTATGCCACTCCTGGTTATGATATCGATGCTGATAGGAATACTGGGTGGTATAATCATCTCAGTGGTCTATCTTAATCTCAGCTTTTCGGCTTTCTATAACCAGATGCTCAATGCCCTGATGTTCAAGGATCTGGTCATCAGTTTGGTGAAGAGTACCTGCTTTGCCTGGGCTATAGTGATTATCGGCAGTTTTTATGGGTTCCGAGTCGAAGGTGGAGCTGAAGGTGTCGGTCGGGCTACGACCCTTTCGGTAGTAACCTCGATATTCGCTGTTGTCTTCATCGATGTAATCTTCAGTTTCTTTTATCTTCCAAAATAGAGGTCAACCAGAGTCATGAAAGAAGCGATTATCAAAATCAGGAACCTTACTGCCAGGTATGAAGAGGAGACGATATTAGAGAATATATCTGTCGATATCTATCCCCGGGAAGTGACGGTTATACTCGGCCCGAGCGGTTGTGGCAAGACAACTCTTCTCCGGAACATACTCCGGCTCAAACAGCCTGCAGAAGGCTTTGTTGAAATCTTCGGCCAGAATATAACGACGATGGAAGAGGGTGAATATGAAGCTATGCTGAAGAAGTTTGGAGTCCTCTTTCAGAATGGTGCTCTGCTGAACTCAATCGATATCTATGAAAATATCTCCATACCTTTCGAACAGCATACCAGGCTGCCACGAAAGATAATCGACCGGAGTATCCGGGTAAAACTGGAACTGGTTAATCTCAGCAAGGCTCTCTATCTCAAACCGTCTGAGCTGTCAGGTGGTATGAGAAAGCGGGCTGCCCTCGCCAGGGCTATTGCCCTCGACCCTGAAATCCTCTTTTGTGACGAGCCATCAGCAGGATTGGACCCATTGACGAGTTCTTCTCTCGATGAATTGATCCTCGACCTTAAACGGCAACTCGATATGACACTGGTAATAGTTACTCATGAACTGGCCAGCATCCATCGGATTGCTGACAAGATCATCTATCTCGATAAGGGGCGGATGCTCTTTCACGGTTCTGTGGCCGAGGCAAAGAGTTCCGATGTCGAAGAAGTAAGAGAATTTTTCAGGATAGGTGCGTTCTGAATCTCTCTGAACTGACTAGAGGGGTATTTTCTCTGAAACTTTTTAGTGTAAAGAGGTGTATGGCTGGTTATGAAGAATTTAATCCTGAACACTCTGTCATTTCACTGGCAGGGTGAAATGTTCTTTCCTTCTCGAACGTTATTATCGTAAAAAAAGGAGTGGATATGTTTTTCTTTGATTCGACGATTGTCCTTCTGATACCAGTTCTGATTCTCGCATTCTATGCTCAGAACAAGGTGAAAGGCAACTATCAGAAATATCGCCAGTATCGCAATTCGGCCAATCTTACCGGAGCCGAAGTAGCGAGAATGATCCTCGACAGGAACGGACTGCATGATGTTGCTATCCAGCCGGTCAAGGGAGAATTAACCGATCATTACGATCCCCGTAAAAAGGTAGTCAGCCTCTCACAGGCTATCTATTCCGGAGCATCCATATCATCTGCCAGTATTGCAGCTCATGAGGTTGGCCATGCTATTCAGCATGCAAAAAATTATCTTCCTCTAACAATCAGGTCCAGCATCGTTCCGATAGCTAATATCGGGACACAGTCCGCTTTCCCCCTCTTCTTTATCGGGCTGATATTCAGCCTGCCACAGTTAATGGATATCGGAATTATCTTCTTTGCTGCTGCCTTTCTATTTCATATCGTGACCCTGCCAGTAGAGTATAATGCTTCACAACGGGCCATGGCAGAACTGAATCAAGGCATAATCTACAACGATCAGGAGGAGAAAGGGGTTAAAGCTGTTCTCAATGCAGCCGCTCTCACTTATGTCGCTGCAACACTGATGGCTCTTGTAAATCTCATCAGGCTCATTCTGATTCGCGGCTCTCGAAGCTGAAAAGTATCATAAGAGGAATATGAACGAAACGGAAAGAGATAACAGAAAATTCATTGCTGACAATAATCTCGGCCGCCTGGCGAAATGGTTGAGGCTGTTCGGCTACGATACCCTCTATTATCAGAAACTATCCCTCTTCAATATGAGCAGAATAGCTCGTGATGAGGAGCGGATATTTCTGACGAGGAGCCAGAAAAATGCCCGATTGAAAATATTTGGGAATGCTGTACTGATCAGATCATCGGATATATTCGAACAACTGAAAGAGTTGGCGAGCGAACTCGATATAACCCCGATAGCTCCCTTTTGCAGATGTTCTCTCTGTAACCAGAAACTCAACCAGATTGAGGCGGAGAAGGTCAGAAATCTAGTTCCCGATTATGTTTACCAGACGAACGAGAGGTTTATGATCTGCCGTAAATGCGGCCGGATTTACTGGCCGGGAACGCATAATCGGGCGATAAAGGAAAGATTTGCTGAGATAATCAACAGAGATACAGGACGATAAAAAAAACCGGCACTAAAGGTACCGGTTTATAGGCTTTATACTGCCAGTAAAAGAGGGCTGTTGACCTCAAATCTTATAATTTGATAGCTTCAACGGGGCAAGCAGAGATGCAGTTACCGCAATCTATACATGTTTCGGGATCTACTACTGCTTTATCGTTCTCCATTCTAAGTGCGTTAACAGGGCAAGTATCAATACAAGCACCACAGCCTATACAAGTTTCAGCGTCAATTTTTACTGCCATAATACGCCTCCTTTTCTTTGTCTGATGTCAGAAAACAAGACAACCTTTTTTGTTCAAGTTTTTTTTAGAAAGAATTCACAAGAATTTTGAAAAACCGTCTCAGCAACAACAGCAGGTGGCATTCTCCTCAACTCGGATATCTTCTCAACAACATATCTCAAATTCGAAGGGTCGTTACGTCTGCCTCGCAGTGGTTGTGGTGACAGATACGGACAATCTGTCTCGATCATAATCTTCTCGGAAGGGACTGTTCGGATAATGTCATCCATTCTGCTGTTAGGATAAGTAACCGTTCCAGTAAAAGAGATATGCCAGCCCAGTTCGTAGATCTCTTCGGCCATATTCAGGTCTCCCGAAAAGCAGTGGAAAACCAGTTTCTCAGGGGCATGTTTACGAAGGAGTTTCATACAGTCATTATCTGCTTCACGATTATGAATTATCAGGGGGAGATTGAATTCTTTCGCAATCAAGATCTGTGCCTCAAATGCTTTTAGTTGAATCGGCTTCGGACTGAGATTGCGGTAGTAATCGAGGCCTGTTTCGCCGAGGGCAACGATCTTCGGATGAGAGAGGATCTCTCTCAACTTATCTTCATCAAATCGGTCTGCCTCGTGGGGATGATATCCTGCAGCAACAAAAAACTGCTCATAACGTTCGGCAAGTTTTATACCCGCCCGGGAAGTCGAATCATCTATGCCGACATTGATAAAATGCTCAACACCATTCTGGAGGCATTTTTTTATCACACTCTCGCGGTCCTTATCGAACTGCCTGAAATCGAGATGGCAGTGTGTTTCAAAATATCTCATAGCTTCACATCCTTATATAAACAAGAAAAACTCTCTTACACATTATGAGAGAAAGCCAAGCCTGTGTCAACTGAAGAGAGCCTCTACGAACTCTTCACTGTCGAAATCACGCAGGTCCTCCAGCTTCTCACCAATACCGATCAGTTTGACCGGTACGTTCAATTCATGTTTGATACCAATGACGATACCACCTTTAGCTGTTCCATCGAGTTTAGTCAGGACTAGCCCGGTTAACTCGGTCGCTTCATTGAAAAGCTTTGTCTGATTAATGGCGTTCTGGCCGGTAGAGGCATCAACTACGAGTAGAGTCTCATGAGGGGCTTGAGGAATAACTTTCTGGATCGTGCGCCTCATCTTGCTCAATTCATTCATAAGGTTGACCCTGTTATGAAATCTTCCCGCTGTATCGATCAGTACTAGATCAATATTCCTGTGCAAGGCAGAGGTAAGTCCGTCGTATATCACTGCCGAAGGGTCTGAACCACTCTGCTGCTTTATCAATATGGCGTCTGCCCGGTCAGCCCAGACAGCTAGCTGATCGATTGCAGCAGCTCGAAAAGTATCACCGGCAATCATCATGACCTTTTTGCCACAATCACGATAACGACGGGCAAGTTTGCCTATAGTAGTGGTCTTACCAACCCCATTAACCCCGACAAAGAGGACAACCTGAGGATAGTCGTTGCCAGCTGTCGTGGTCTCTGATTCACCATTGATGAGAAGAGAATTATCACTCATCTCGGTATAATCCCTTTGTAACATCTCTATGATGATACTCTTCAGAGCTTCCAGTACATCAGAGCTCTCGGTAAGCTTACCAACCCTGATCCTCTCTCTCAGAGCATCGATGATATGTGTAGACACAATAACCCCTATATCTGCCTGGATTAGGATCTCCTCCAAATCTTCCATTAACTCTTCGTCGATTTTCGTTCGGATATTGATCGCTTCTGCAAGTTTGGCCACAAATCCGTTCCGTGTCTTGGCCAGCTTCAATCGCAGTTTCTCGATGATAGTCTTCATCTACTCTTCCTCTATAATGAAAATGACGGATATATCAATGATATCCGTCATCCGGGCTGTTTTATATTTATATTTTTCTCGATGTTAATCAATTCTAGCACTGAACTCGTTCTGAGATTAATTGGCTGTCAAACCGAGAACCTTTATCCCGCGCTCTCTCTTCTGATTACTGGTTCTCCGTAGCTGGGGTTTCCTTCAACTTGTTGAGATAGCTGGCAATCCTTGATTTACGTCTTGACGCAGTTCTCTTATGAATGACTCCCTTCTTGGCAGCTTTGTCCAGTTCGGAATAGACCCTGTTGATTAACTCGGTCTTCTCTTCAACCGGTATGTCGCTCTTCATCTTCTTTGAAAGGGTCTTGATCGTTTTCTTGACATAATTATTCCGTGCCTGACGCTTCGTGTCCTGACGTAACCTCTTTGCACATTGCTTAGTATTCGGCATTCTTCCTCCGACGCTTTTATTTTTTTGACTATAAATCAGTTACCCCCTTTTTTTGTCAATTCTTTTGTTGAAATCGGAGCTATTTTTTCAGCTTTTCAGAACGATTTATGAAGTGATTGCTTCCCGGAGTGAAGAGTTAAAGTCAAGAGAGATAGAAATTTATTGACTGACTGGCTCTGCTTAAAATCATGAAAAACAATATTATTGGGATATCGAGTGATATGAAAAGAGATTATATTATAGCTATCGATGGGCCGGCAGCGTCCGGGAAGAGTACGACAGCAAAAGAGCTAGCCAGATTGCTGCAGTATACTTATATCGATACAGGAGCGATGTACCGTGCTGTAGCTTTGCAGATCATCAGAGAATCTCTAAACTGGAAAGATCTGGTAGAGCTGGAAAGGATGCTTCAGAACATTTCGATCGAGTTCAAACGGGTAAACGGTGAACAGCGAATCTTTCTCAACGGGGAGGATGTCTCTGCCCGAATCAGGGAACAGGATATAACGAGATTATCTTCAGAAATAGCAGTAATTGGTCCGATAAGAAAGAGAATGGTTGAACTACAGCGTACTATGGGGCGCGATGGTGGTATAGTGATGGATGGTCGTGATATCGGTACAGTAGTCTTTCCGGATGCTGATTTTAAGTTCTTTGTTATTGCTGCCACAAAGACCAGGGCTCTCAGACGCTGGAAAGAGATGGATAGAATGAAGATAACGATAGAAGAGATAGAGAAAGAACTGATCTGGCGTGACCGTAACGACAGTACGAGAGCTATAGCTCCGCTCCGCAAGGCAGAGGATGCACTGGAAGTAGATACGACCGAGATGACAATCGATGAACAGGTCGGATACATACTCCGGATAATCAGAGAGAGAGGATGAGAGGTATATACAGACTTGCGATCTGGCTGATAAGAATCTTTATGAAGATAGCCGGTAACTATACGATAATCAACAGAGAGCGTATCTCTGAATGGAAAAGCTGTATCATAGCTGCTAACCATATCTCGTATTTCGATCCCCCTTTTATCGGGTCTGTTCTGCCGGAAGAGATACATTTTCTGGCTAAATCGGAACTCTTCAGAATACCTCTTTTTGGCCGACTCATAAGCTTTTTCAATGCCATTCCGGTGAAAAGAGGTGTCCTGGACCGTAATACTATTGCTGAGGTTAAGAGTATTCTGCAAAACGATCGTTCGATCCTCATCTTTCCCGAAGGAAGCAGAAAATCATTTACTGCCAAACCGGGAATCGGGATACTCGTGCACGAGATGAAGATTCCTGTCTTACCTGTTTATATCGAGAATACCAACAAGCTATCTTCCTGTCTGCTCAGGAAAAAAAGAGTTAAGATTTATGTCGGTAATTTGATCAGACCAGAAGAGTATGCATCCCTCCCCGAAGAGAAGAAAACCTATCGCTATATTGCCGAAAATATTTTAGAAAGAATTAAGAGGTTACCTGATGAAAATCAGATTAGCTAAGAATTCCGGATTCTGTTTCGGAGTGAAGAGAGCTATTAACATGGCTGAAGATGCTTCTGCCAGATATCCGGAAACCGTTACACTCGGCCCGATTATCCATAATCCACAAATGGTGCAGAGATTGAAAGACAGAGGAATCGTTCCAGTCGAATCGATTGAGGATATAGGCAGCAAACCTGTTATAATCCGTTCTCATGGTATCACTAGAGGTTTAAAAGAAGAACTGGATAATCTTCAACTCCCGATTATAGATGCTACCTGTCCTTACGTGGCCAGCAGCCAGCAGTATGTAACCCAATTGAGCAGGGAGGGTTTTCCCATTGTTATTGTCGGAAACAGGGACCATCCAGAAGTTGTTGCCCTGAAATCTTATGTGGAAGGTGAATCGTATATTATCTCCAATCCAAGAGAGATTCCGGTTAAAAGGTTTATTCGACTTGCAGTGATAAGCCAGACTACCCAGAGTATCGAGAATTTGCAGGATATAGTCACTGCTCTTATCCCCTGTACAAAAGAACTGAGGATTATCAATACCATATGTTCAGCAACAAGTGTCAGACAGGAGTCCTCTTATCTACTCGCCAGGGAGAGTGACCTGATGATTGTTATCGGGGGTAAAAACAGTTCGAACACCAGGATGTTATTTAAAATTTGTCAGAGTATGGTAGAAACCTATCTGATAGAGACTTCTGAGGAATTTGACTCTACCTGGTTAGAAAAAAAAGAAAACATCGGCTTGACAGCTGGAGCATCTACTCCAGATTGGATAATTGTCGAAGTATATAATAAAATTTTGAAATGTCTGGGGAATGAACAGCATTCGATCAGCAGTGTAGAAGAGATTCCCGGGAATAAGGAGGAATGAATGCATTTCAATAATCAAACCGAAGAGAAGAAAGATACCCACGAATTAGAGAATGAAGAAGTGGTTGTCGACAAGATCGAAAAAGAAACTGAAGATTTAGACGATCAAAAACAGGACTCTATCCCTGCCGAAGGGAAGAGACAGAGTGATGAGGAAGAACAGTCCCTTCCAGAAGAAGAGACTGAGAAAGAAGAACAGGCTGTAGAATCTTCTGAAGAGGAGAGTTCTGAGAGTTCAGAGTTAACAGACGGTCAGAATCTTGCCGAGACAGTAAGTGAAGAAAGAGTGGAGAGTGTGGAGAGTGAAGAACCCGAAAGTACCCGGGTTTCGGAAGAAGAAGAGGAGAGCATCGTAGCAGAACCCGAAGCGAAACAGGAAGAGCAGGATGAGAGTTCCAGCCAGGAACCTGAGGCTTTGGATGAGAGAGAACCGGTTGATATCAAAAATAAATCAACAGCAAAAGAACAAAAAGAAGCCGACGAACCTAAAACCCCCGAAGAGGCTGCTCTGGCCAAAGAGATGGCTCAATATGAAGAGACATTTCGTGATTATAAACCGGGTGAGATAATCGAAGGAACAATCGTAGGCTTTAATGATAAAGAGGTTTTAGTTGATATCAGTTACAAATCTGAAGGCTCGATACCAATTGGTGATTTCAGTAGTACAGAAGATATCAAGATCAACTCCAAGATCAAAGTCTACATCAACAAAGTAGAGAACAGTGAAGGAAAAGTTTCACTCTCGAAAAAGATAGCCGATTTTCATCTTGCCCTGGGTGATCTCAAAGAGATCTACAAACAGAATGAAACGGTTGAAGGTATAATCAGACAGCGGGTTAAAGGTGGTATGATTGCTGAAATCAAGGGGTTGAATGCCTTTCTGCCCGGCTCGCAAATTTCAATCAAACCAATACCCAATCTCGACCAGTTCATCGGAAAAGAGGTGAAATTTAAGATCATCAATATCGATGAGAACAAGAAGAATATCATCGTTTCACGCAAGAAGGTCCTGGAAGTAGAGCAGTCAGAGAAGATCAAGAAGTTACGTGAGAAGATCAAGATTGGAGCCGAACTCGACGGTGAGGTCAAGAATATTACCGATTACGGTGCCTTTATTGATCTCGGTGGTATTGATGGATTGCTCCATATTACTGACATGTCCTGGGGACATATTAGCCATCCTTCTGACATGCTCAATATTGGTGACAAACTGAAGGTTAAGGTTATTGCTTACGAAGAGGAAGAATCGAGGGTATCACTCGGTCTGAAACAGCTGGTTCCGCACCCCTGGGAGAATGTCGAAATCAAGTACGAAGAAGGATCCAAGGTTACCGGTAAGGTAGTCAATATTACTCCTTATGGCGCTTTTGTTGAACTGGAACCAGGAGTTGAAGGACTCGTTCATATCTCCGAGATGTCATGGACAAAAAAGATTACCAATCCCCGTCATATTCTCAATGTAGGTGATACAATCAATGCTATTGTTCTCTCAGTTTCCAAAGATGAGCAGAAGATATCACTCGGAATGAAACAGATGGAGCCGAATCCCTGGCTCGTTATCGATGAAAGATATCCGGTTGGGACAATTATCAAAGGGAAGGTGAAGAGCCTGACCTCTTTCGGAGCTTTTGTTGAGATCGAAGAGGATATCGATGGCTTAATCCATATCTCCGATATCTCCTGGACCAAGCGTATCTATCATCCCAAGGAAGCATTGAAAAAAGGACAGGAAGTAGAAGCTATCGTTTTGTCAGTTGATAAACATCTGCACAGGATAGCGCTTGGCATGAAACAGCTTACTGAAGATCCGTGGGAAGAACTTGATCAGAAGTTGCCAATCAATACAGAAGTAAGTGGTATTATCACAAAAATTATTCCCAAAGGAGTTCTCGTTGAGATCGATGTAGATGGCGATCCGATCGAAGGGTTTGTTCCCATCTCTCATCTGGCTATACCACGTCTGGACAGGCCAGAGGCCGCCTTTAATATCGGAGATGAAATTCCGATGAAGGTTATAGAACTCGATATGGAGAACAGACGTCTTATCCTCAGTATCAAAGCTTTCTTCTTCTCCAAAGAGCGGGAAGAGTTACAGGAATTTCTCAAGAAGCACGAGCCGGAAATGCGTATGCAGGCGAAAAAAGCAGAGAAGAGAGAACAGCAGGAGCAGGAGAACAAAGGAGAAGCTGAACAATCTGAAGCCAATGCAACAGAGGTTGAGGATCGAGAAGAGAAAGAACCAGAGCAGGATGAAGTCACAGAACAGGAAGGGACACCTTCCGACGATGAAGAGGAACGTGCTGATGAGCCTGCCGATGAAGAAGATGAAAAAGAACCTGCAATAGAACCGGAAAAAGAGAAACTAGCTGCCGAGCCGGCTGAAGAGCCTGAAGCTTCGATGGAAGAACCTGAAACCGAGATAAATGAGGTTATAAAAGAGCCGCAGGAAGAGCAGGAAGAGATTATTGAGGAGCCAGAAGGTGAAAAAAATGAGTTTGTAGAAGAGCCAGAAACAACTCAACAAGAGGAGATCGAAGAACCCGAAGAGAAAGATAAGAACTGAGTAAATTCAGTGATTTAGATTAAGCGGGAATCTTTGGAACAGAGCTCCAGGATAATCAGAAAAAATAGACGAGACAGACGATACCATCGGTATCGTCTGTTTTGTGTTGGAGAGAGTAATGCGTCTGATTCTCATCGGATTTATGGGATCAGGTAAGAGCTGTCTTGCCGGAGAACTGGCTACAAGGTACCGGTTACCCTGTTACGATATCGATTCACTCATAGAGGAAGAGACAGGTAGCTCAATAGAAGAGATATTTATGAACAGAGGCGAAGAGTGGTTTAGAATGAGAGAGAGAGAGGTGCTCTGTCAGTTACCTGATGAAACGGTTATTGCTACCGGCGGAGGGGTTATCGAGATTTCTGAGAATCGTCAATTACTCAAACAACAGGAGAATTTTACCATCTGGCTCCATCCCCCGTTTAGTCTAATTTACGAGAGGATAGATGGTAGTAGAAGACCGAAGATAAGAGGTCTGAATCGGGAGGGTATATACTCTCTCTGGAAGGAAAGATTGCCTCTGTATCGAGAGTGCAGCAACCTGAGTTTCAATAGTAGTAGCTCGGATTTTAAGGAATTGTTCAGGGAGATAGACTGGTTATTCAGAGCTGTAGATTGAGGCTCTTATCTTTCAACAATAGGTTTAACATGCTGTTGCGGTGAGCGGTTTTATTGTTTCTGAGAGCGGTATCAACAGCCTGAAGGTTACCAACCAGAACAACGAGATTTTGTGCTCTTGTTATACCTGTATAGAGCAGATTTCGCTGTAACATAATATAATGCTGCATCAGTAGCGGTATTATTATGACGGGGAACTCGGAACCCTGTGATTTATGGATAGTAATAGCATAAGAGTGATTCAGCTGGTCAAGTTCACTGAACTCGTATTCTACTGATTTCTCCTCGAATGAAGCCTGAACTATCTGGAGTTCTCTATCGATTTTCTTGATAAACCCGAGGTCTCCATTAAAGACACCCTTTTCGTAATTATTGCTCAGTTGTATTATCCTGTCACCTTTCCTGAATATTTTTCCAGCTTGTATTATTTCATCCTCAGCACCACTAAAGGGGTTGAGAACGGTCTGTAACCTTCTGTTCAGTTCACTAACCCCCGCTTCTCCTTTATGCATAGGGGCAAGAACCTGAATATCCCTCTGCGGATCGAAGTGGAAGATTTGGGGAATTTTTTCTGTAACAAGTTGTACGATTGTATCAGTTGCTTTTTGAGGGTTATCTGCCGGGAAAAGGAAGAAGTCGCCATTATTACGGGAAAACTGCGGCTGTTCTCCTTTTCTAATTCGGTGTGCATTAGTTATTATAGAGCTGTCACTCTGCTGGCGAAAGATCTGCTCCAGGCGAACTACTGGAATAGTCCCACAGGCTATCAGATCGTGGAGGACATAGCCGGCACCAACGCTCGGAAGCTGATCTACATCACCTATAAATACCAGGCTGGTGTCGTCCCGGACGGCTTTCAGTAAATGATTGAGGATATTGATATCGAGCATGGAGGATTCATCGATTATGATCATGGCAGTATCAAGAGGGTTACTCTCGTTACGGCGAAAGGAGAGACCGTCCTGCCATGAGAACTCGAGAAGTCGGTGAATAGTTTTGGCCGGTAGGCCAGTAACCTCAGTAAGCCTTTTTGCAGCCCGACCAGTAGGGGCGGCGAGCATTATTCTGAGTTTTTTGGCTTGCAGAACGGTAGTCAGAGCTCTGGTAATGGTACTCTTACCCGTTCCCGGCCCTCCGGTAAGTACGGTTATCTTGTTGGTAAGACATTCTCTGATAGCAGACTTCTGTTGAACAGAAAAAGGAATACGGGATCGATCATGCAGCCAACGGAAGAGAGTATTCCAATCAACGCTTTTAAATGCTGAAATTTGTGTTGTCTGGCAATTCAGGATGGAGAGGATTCTTTGAGCGACTTTTCTTTCGGTGTGATAGTAAACAGGATGGTAAACAGCGTTATTTTCGGCAATGAGTTTTCCTTCAGCGAGCAGTATTTCCAGGATTGACGCGATTTTATCCCTTCCAGTCATGAGAAGTTCTTCAGCACGCTTTAGAAGATTCTCTTTTCTGGCATAGCAATGTCCCTCTTCGGCGTACTGGGATATGAGATAGAGCAGGCCTGCCTTCAATCGTTCACTGGAGTTTTTTCCCAGTCCGAAATTCCGAGCAATAGTATCTGCTGTCTTGAACCCTACACCGTAGATATCCTGAGTTAATTTGTATGGATTTGCTTTCAGGATTTGAAAAGCCTTTTCACCGTAAGTTTTGTAGATTTTAATTGCCAGGTTAATTCTAATCTCGTATCTCTGAAGAAAGAGCATTATATTCTTGATCTCTCTATTCTCCTGCCAGCCCTTCTCTATCAGAACACGTTTCGCTCTTCCAATACCCTCGATCTCTTCCAGTCTTTTCGGCTCGTTCTCTATTATGTCTAATGATTCTGTCCCAAAGGTCGAAACTATCTTTTCTGCCGTTTTAGGTCCTATTCCCTTGATCAGGCTGCTGCTCAGTAGTCTGGTAATTCCCTCAGCATCTCCCGGCTGTTCGATCTGATAGGAGAGGGCCTGAAACTGTTGCCCATATTCAGGGTGTATAATCCAATTTCCCTTCAACAGGAGTTTCTCTCCTGTATTGATACCGGGAAGCAGGCCTGTTACCACAATTTCACGAGGAAGCTCTTCCGGTCTGATCCGGAGTACTGCATAGCCGTTCTCCTCATTGTAGTAGATAATCCGGACGATGATACCACGTAATTCGTCTTCGTACTGTTTCATCTTATCCATTGATCACTCTTGAGAAAGGATATTATCTGATGACTGTGAATTTGCCCATAACGACTTCCTGCATTGTCTGGAAACGATAAAAATAGATGCCGCTCGGAAAAGACCTGTCAGCAAAGTCGGTGAAGGGTAGTTCGATAATTTGTTTTCCAGCTGGAAGATTATCCTTTTTCACGGAGATGATTCTCCTTCCTCTGAGGTCAAAAATCTCAAGATCAGCAAGGAGAGAGGAAGGTAGGTCGATCATAAAGGTTAGCTTCCCACCAGCTCTTACACCATTCCTGATATATATAGGATTGGGAAATACTCGACAGGCTAGTTGAGAATGGTTATTCTCATCACCGGCAGAACTGACTATTGTATATTCGGCTTCCACGATCACACTCGCCTCCCAGTATTCCCTATAAGCACGGGCAGAGATGGTAGTTGTCGAATCTATTGTAATAGGTTCGATGTAGAGGGATGAAGTTTCATCAGGCTCCGTGCCATCAAGTGTATATCTGATGAGAGCACCTTCGGTAGCAGTAGTTATTGAAACTTCTATTGCGGTATTGTATTCCCCGGCAGGTGGTAAGAACTCCGGTGAGGCGACGGTACCGGTAACCTCTACCTGACAGGTAGCCATATATGCACCATCTTCGGTTACAGCATGAATCAGGAGAGAGCCGGAATTATGAGCTGTAACGATCCCCTCACTATCAACAGTAGCCAGATCATCATCTCCTGAGAACCAGTTATATCCCTGATAGGAAGCATTCTCTGGTATTATCTCGGCTGTAAGCTGGTAAGTATCACCTACATCCAATACCAGAGAATCGGGATCTATGACTATTCCGGTAACCGATATCAGGTCAAAGGAGGCCAGCCCTTCGGAAGTCCCGATCCATTTAAGATATTCATCCTCTACCGTTATGGTATTGATCTCATTTCCCGGTAAATCCGAATTTAGGACTGTATATGTTGACCATGATGCGTTATTCTTCCGTACCAGACCGCTGAGAGAGGTTCCGAGCCAGATTACACCAGATTCCTTTACAAACAAAGCCGGGATGTTGTTTTCCGGCAATTGGGAATTACTCTGATCATAGACTGTCCAGAAGACTCCATCAAGGAGAGCCAGGCCACCATTCTCGGTGCCAATATGGATAAGATTGCCACTTCCCATTGTGAGTGAACGGATTGCATTGTCTGGTAACTGAGAGTTACTCGTGTTATACACATTCCAGTTTAACTGATCATAACTTGCCAGTCCAAAGTTTGTTCCAATCCAGAGCTGGTCTTCCTCATCAATCGTCAGTGCATAGATAAAGTTGTTCGGTAATTCCGAATTACCACTGGTAAAAACACTCCAGGATACTCTGTTGAATCTGGCCAGCCCTCCTCCTCCAAGAGTGCCTATCCAGATCGAATTGGTACTGTCGATAGCCAGTGATTCTACAACATTGCGGGGTAATCCAGAGTTATTCATATTATAGACGGTCCAGCCTATCCAGTTGCCACTTCCATCCTGACCCTGACCGATACCGTCATAGTGAGCAAGACCATTGTTGGTCCCGATCCAGATCTCTCCAGAAAGGTCGATCTCTATACATCGGACTAAATTACCCGGAAGGCCGGAATCCTCTGTTGTGAAAACCGTCCAGTCAGATCCATCATACCTTGCCAGCCCACTCTGCGTCCCGATCCATTTAATTCCATCGTCTGTAACTGCCAGAGACAGGACATTATCGTGTGGCAGGAGAGAGTTGGTTGTGTTATAGATCTCCCAGCTCTGTCCTGGTAAAGGGGTTATAGAGAGCAAAGTCCAGAAGAGAAGAACAAGTAGAGCCTGCAGATTGAGTAGAGATCGTCCCTTCTCAGTCATGAATCTCTTAAATGTTATAGCACTGCTAATATAGTCCATAAGTTTTAACTCCTTATTATACTTAAGGATAGAGCAACCGATTATGATGTCAAGCTTAATTGAGCTGATGACAGGGTCTATTGAAATGTCTGAAAAATGACCACTCATCTTTCAGGTCAGACCGGGAATAGAAATATCTTAAAGAGATTACAGCAGGGAAAATGGTGGGCCCAAGAGGAGTCGAACCTCTGACCGCCCGGTTATGAGCCGGGGGCTCTACCAACTGAGCTATAGGCCCTCACCTTATATTGTTATGAACGAATTCGGTGAAGATGTTATTTTTGTCAAGAAGAAAGAGCTTCTATAAGGATTGAAAGGTATTCTGCCGTTTTGGAGAGTGTTTTACCCTGTCTTATCCAGTTTAGTTGTATACTGCTCGAACCTCTGAATCAGAGAAGTCACTTTATATTATAATTGTTAATTATCTTCATGAATCCGTCGCTTCGTGTTGGATGCTTCAGCTTCTTCAGTGCTTTATCCTCTATCTGTCGAATTCTTTCTCTGGTTACATTGAAGATATTTCCGACCTCTTCAAGGGTACGGTGATAACCGTCATCGATACCGAAGCGCAGTCTGATCACCCTTTCTTCACGAGGTGTCAGGGTTTTGAGTACATCATCGACCACCTTACTCAATATCGAGCGTTCGGCCATTCTTTCAGGAGATATAGTGCTTTTATCTTCGATGAAATCACCGAGAATACTGTCTTCACTGTCGCTTCCTATAGGTTTATCGAGTGAGACTGGCTCTTTGGAGATCGACATGATGCTCTTGATTTTATCGACCGGCATATCGAGAACCTCGGATAGTTCTTCCGGATATGGTTCCCGCCCCAGTTTCTGCATCAATCTTCTACTGGTTCGGTTCAGTTTATTAATCGATTCGATCATATGGACGGGTATTCTGATTGTTCTAGCCTGATCGGCAATGGCTCTGGTAATTGCCTGACGTATCCACCAGGTAGCGTAAGTACTGAATTTATAACCCTTACGATAGTCGTATTTATCAACCGCCTTCATCAGGCCGGTATTTCCTTCCTGTATCAGGTCGAGGAAGTCGAGTCCTCTGTTATTATAACGTTTAGCGATACTGACAACCAGCCGGACATTAGCCTCGATCAGGTCGTTCTGGGCATGTTCCTTCATTCTGGAACCCCGTTCGATCTCATCCAGGATGAAGATCATCTCATTGGCGGTCAGCCTGGTCTCCAGTTCGACACGGCGGATCTTTCGTTTGGCGTTCTTGATCTTTCTGAGAGTTTCAATGAAGAGATTAGGGTCAACGCCAGTCTCTTTCCGGACCTCTTCCATATCTTCATCTGATTTTTTTGCTCTTCGGCCGTAGGTACAGATCTCATCAATCGAGAACTTTCTTATCCGAGAGAGAGTATTGATCGATTTGAGACTCTCCTTGATCCTGCCGACAAGGCTTCGCATACGGTAAACCATGCGTTTGATCAACTTATCGTTGAAAGTGTTATTGAAGAGAATCTCTCGGATCTGTTCACGGTAGTCATCCAGTTGAAGTTGCAGATCCTGGGGTATTTCCAGTTCCGTATCAATATTATCTATGATATTGCCGATCTGATCAAATAGACTGTCCAGTGTACTGATCATATTATCGAACTTTTCAACCAGCTTTTCTTCCTGTGCCTTTTCCAGGCAGGTTCCATACTCTATCTTGAAGATCTGGTCGATCCGGACTCTACTCTCTTTGTAGCGATGATAGAAGTTATGCAGTTCACGCAGGGTACTACCGGAGATGAAGATATTTCTGTTGATCATTCTCTGAGCGCTTTCGATCTTCTTTGCCAGACGAACCTCACCCTCGCGGTCGAGAAGAGGGACACGGCCCATCTCACGAAGATACATACGGACCGGATCGTCATAATATCTCTTATTCTTGAATTTCTTGACCTCGGTCTCTTTTTTAGCTCCAGCACCCCCACGGGAGAAACGTTTTTGCGTCTCATCAACTATCTCTATCCCTTCATTATTGATATCATTAATCATATCATCGATCCTGTCGAGGAACATAGGACTGATAGGAATTATGTCGTTGATCTGTTTATATGTTAAGGTCTTGCTCTCTCTCCCCATGGAGAGCAATTTTTCCAGACATTCTTTGTAACTTAACATGAATGCTCCTTATATTCTATTTTTATGTATAACTTTCCTTGATGAGTTACGTATCTTTTCCAGAAGCTCCTTCTTACGGCGGAAATGGGATGCTTTGTCCTGGTCTGAAGACATTGAATCATCAAGGTTTCTCAATTCATTCTGGTACTTGCGAATCCGGAGGTCATTGATAACCGCTTCGAAAGGTACCGGTGGTACTTCAGCTAAAGACAGCTCACTGATAATCTTTATCTGCATAGCATCATCTTCCTCTAATTCGGCTAAAATGGATGCAATTCTCTCATTATCTACAATATAATCAAATCTTTGCAGGATTTCAAATACTTTTTGATATTGCTCGTTAAAAAAATAACTCGAATCGACGTCACCGAGTTCGCTTTTATCTTCTAACATCCCATTAAGAAGGCAGATAAGGAAGTTCTCTTCTTCCAGAAACCGTCTCAGAAATTTTTTATCCGGGGTAGCTGTTACAATCTTATCCCTTTGAGTTCTTCTTCGTCTGATCCGTTGCGACAATGATGTCAGAGAGATGGAGAACTGAGTAGCAATATCTTTCAAAAATAATTCTCGCTCCAGAAGATCTTCCATCTGATTGGCAGTCTCCAGTAACATCTCCAGCTTCTCTTTATCCGTCATACCCAGATCGGAATTCTTATACAGATAAGTTACAAGAGGGAGGGCATTATTGATCAATTTTTTCAGGCCCTCTTTCTGCTGGTTTTTCAGGAAACTATCGGCATCTTCTCCATCGGGAAGATTGACGATTCTGGGGTTGGCACGGGCAATCAGGATATTTTCAGCGGCTTTGACAGCAGCTTTTCTTCCAGCAAGGTCACCGTCATAGAGGAGGTAGATATTTTTCGAGTAACGGCTCAGCAGTTTTATCTGTTCGTTGGTAAAGGCGGTTCCGAGTGTCGCCACAGAATTAGTAAACCCGTTTTCGTAGAGGCGGAGAAAGTCAGTATAGCCTTCAGTAACGAGAGCGTAATCTAGTTTCCTGATCTCGTGGCGGGTCAGGTAGAAGCCGTATAATTCCTTCCCTTTCGTGTATAGTTCTGTCGTAGGTGAGTTTATATATTTACCACCTTTCTGATCAGGAAAGAGGAGTCTGGCTCCGAAAGCGACTACATTTCCCTGTGCAGAATGAATTGGGAAGATCAGCCGTTCCCTGAAGAGGTCCAGAAGTCCCTTCTGGGTTGAGACAAAGAGTCCCGATTGTTTTAATAAATCACGATTAATATCACATTTCTGAAGGTAATTGAGAAGTCCGGTAGTTCCATTCAGAGCATATCCGAGTTCGAACTGTTCAATTGTTTGACGGGAGATACCTCGCTCTTCGAGCATTCTGACTGGGTTATCCCCGAACCGTTGCAGGTTTTCGGTATAATAATCTTTGGCCAGGTCATATACCTTGAGCAGCAACTCCTGCCGTGAACGGACTCTGCTTTCTGTTTTCGTTCCTTTCTTCTGCAGCTTTACACCGGCTCTAACCGCCAGTCTCTCCAGAGCTTCGAAAAAGGGTATCTTCTCCATCTCCATAATGAAGTGGATGGCATTTCCCCCTTTACCGCAGCCGAAGCACTTGAAGATCTGTTTCTTTTCACTGACGACAAAGGATGGGGTTTTTTCTTCGTGGAACGGGCAGCAGGCCTTATAATTCGAACCGCTCTTTTTCAGGGGGAGATATTGTTCTACTATGGAGACGATATTATTCCCTTCGATTACCTGGTCAATAATGCGCTGGTCCATTCTTTAATCCTTATAACTCAATTTATCACTACGACTGTGACACCATCGCCACCGGCTTCAGGTGCAGGAGAATAGAAATCATTGATCCTGTGTGAACCTTTAAGATAACTTCTAATTTTATCTCTCAGAGCTCCGGTTCCCTTACCGTGAACTATTCTCAATTTATTTAATCCGGCTGCATAACCTTCGTCAATGAAAGATTCGATTAAGGGCAATGCCTCATCGAAGGTAAGTCCGAGAACCTTGAGTTCGGTCTTTGCCTTGCTGCTGCCAGGAATTACAGGCTTTACCGGTTTCTTCTTCTCCGGTCTGGCCTTATCACGGTAGAAAAGATTATCGGTATCAGTCAGATACAATATACCGTTAAAGTCAACTCTGACTCCATTTTTTTCTATAGATACGATCTCTCCCGTTCCACCGAGGTTTCTAACCCAGACCGTCTCTCCGGTTTTAGGTTCACTAACAGGGGTCAGGGTATCGGAGATCAGTTCATGTTCTTCCTGGAGGAGTTCATTGCTCAGACCGGAAATCTTTCTCAGTATCTTGCGACTGGCCAGTTTTTTCTCTTCTTTCTCTTGTTCTTTTAAACGGGTAAGTTCGTCGGTCAGTTCCCGCTGCAGAGTGGTCAGGTAGTCACGTGCTTCTCTGATTGTTTCCTGCCGGATAGTTTTTCTATCACGCTCTATATTGGCGAGCTTCTCTTCATATTCACTGATCTTCATTTCGAGCAACCTTAGTTTCAGTTCATACTGAAACCTGTTCTGAGCGAGTTCCTTTTTCTCATTGGAGATTCTGGAAAGGAGGTCGGTAAGCTCGACGTTCTGCTTACCGGCCAGTTCTCTAGCTCTATCGAGAAGGTTCTCCTGCAGACCAAGCTTTTCAGCTATCTCCAGAGCGAAGCTATTTCCGGGAAGTCCGAGCATAAAACGATAGGTAGGTATGTGCTTATCCGGATCAAACTGCATGGCCGCATTTCGGCATAATTCAGATTCCATAGCGTAGAGCTTCAGAGGGGTATAATGAGTAGTAACAACCCCGATGACCTTTTTTGCTATCAACTCCTCTAAGATTGACTGAGCGAGAGCAGCACCCTGTTCCGGATCGGTTGCTGCCCCGATCTCATCGATCAGGATAAGGGTTCGGTCATTTCCGATCTCCAACATATGCCTGATGTGGTTAAGATGTGCTGAAAACGTGCTGAGAGAATCTTCCAGCGACTGCTGATCACCTATATCGGCCAGAATATGCTGGAACAGACCGAACTCCGAATTTTCAGAGGCCGGGACAGGAAAGCCGCTGAGTGCCATTAAAGTCAGTAATCCGATAGTCTTCAGGGTGACTGTTTTACCACCTGTATTGGGTCCTGAGAGGATGAGGATCTTATAGTCTTCACCAAGCTGAAGATCAAAGGGAACGACTTTGTCTCTATCTTTCAGGGCATGAATGAGTAAAGGGTGTCGAGCTTCTTCCAGCTTGATCGTCATCCTGGTCGATATTTTCGGAATATTACCCTGGAAACTGTTTCCTAACCGGGCAATGGCAAATAGAAAGTCCAGGTCGGTGAGCAGGAGATAATTTCCTTTGATCTCTTCCCTGTGTTCCTGTACTGTTCTGGTAAATCTCTCCAGTATTCTGAAGATCTCCTCTTTCTCTTCCTCGCGCAGGTGATGAATGTCGTTGTTCAGACCGATCGCCTCGTTCGGCTCGACGAAGATAGTTGCCTTACTACCCGAATAGCCGTGAACAATACCCGGCATGGAACCGATAGTTCCCTCTTTCAACGGGATAACATACCGGTCATCTCGCAGGGTAATGATCTTATCCTGAATGATGTTATCGAACGATTTGTCCTGTATTTTTTTTTCCAGGAGATTGAGTACATTTTGTCGGAGACGGGACTGTCTCTTCCTGATAGACTGCAATTCCGGAGAGGCGGTATCGAGAATCTCCCCTTCATCAGAAAATATTGTTCTATAGCGCTTCAAGATCTCGGGGATGGGGATTAACTTGTCCACCATTTCCAGATATGCCGGTGAATCTGAGAATTCCTCTTCATACTCACCTACTTCATCGACCAGTTCCTCTGCTTTATTCACTATATGGTAAATCTGCCGGAATTCAAGAAAGGAATAAGTCAGATGGTCATAGTTATCAAATAGAGGGGTGATATCGGTAATATTCTGAAAATTGTTATCGTGTCCTCTCCTGATAATCTCCTGTAACTCTCCGACAATCCTCTGTCTATCGGTTATCAGCCCGGATTGTTGAAGAGGCCTGGCAGCTAAAGCAAGCCGCTTTGCTGAACGGGAATGGCAGAGCCCGGCCAGAAGTTTCTTTATCTTGTCAAATTCCAGTTGTATATATGAATCCATCTATCTCGGTATCGTCTAAAAACTCTTATCTGTTATATCAGTCTTCCTGGATCGGGACGACGGAACTGTCCCTCTTCAATTGGGCTGCCTGGAAGATCTCTCAGATAATTATTGATGATATCATCAGCTATGACACGGGCTGAGCTGTATATCTTCGAATTGTTCCTGATCTCTCCGAGCGAACTCGAAAGAGTCGAGACCTCGAGGATCAAAACCAGAACTATTATCAGGGCAAAACAGAAGAGCAGGTTTACTACACCACCTATGAGACGATCTATCCAGCCCAGATGGATCAAGGCCATCAACTTCTGCAAGACTGAACTGATTATCTTGGCCAGGATCATTATAATTATGAATATTACTATATAACCGAGGATAATAGCCCAGGTGTCTGAGATGCCAAACTGTTGATGTATCCCCTCCCGGATAACTGTACCAAACTGTCTGATCAGGATAATGACAAGTACAATACCAAGCAGTTGCAGTAAGGAGAGAAGAAAACCTCTCTTATAGCCGAGAAAGAAGAATACCAGCAGTATGATCAGGAAAAACAGGTCGAGAAAATTCATAAGAACCCTCCAGTAAAAGAATTCTGAGTTTTACCGCTGCCCATAAGGAAAACTGTCCTTTCCCAGATCTGAACAGCCACTATCGAATTCCTATCTGTTAAAAAGACCGGACTTTGCGATATGATAGAAAAAAGGGAGAAAACTCCCTTTGAATTTGTCTTACGATATGAAATCTCGCTCTGGTTATTCTTCGATTTTAACTTATGACTCTATATCTCTATACAGCAATTAAGATCTCTGCAACAGAAGAGCCTTCGTTACGAATACATCTTCATCTTACGAGCTATCTTCATTGCCTTACGCTTGGCGACATTACGCTTTCGCTTTCTCTCTTCGCTCGGTTTCTCATAAGCCTGGTGTTTTTTGATGTCAGAGAGAATTGCAGCCTTTTCGCACTTCTTCTTGAAACGTTTCAGAGTGATCTCAAAAGGCTCTCCATCACGACTATAAACTATCGGCACTAACTTCACCTCCTCATGATTTAGTTTAGTAAATCAAAATCTCGTTGTTGAGTATATCTGTCAAGAAGAAAGGTGCCCGACCCAATCAATTTCAGACACAACAGTCAGAAACATCTGTATCCTTATGGTTTTCTCTCTTGAGAGAGGAAGTTAATTTGGCGATTTTTATTGACTTATCTCTATAAGATAAAAAGCTTGAATGATGACAGAGGGGAATGTATATTTTCTTCTAACCCATGATACAGTAACATTAAATATACGTTCTAACAAGAAA